>Ga0255052_10000280_pt1 | contig 40305 bp, 41 predicted proteins | sample JV7_2_21_MG_FD_188632 | JGI IMG/M metagenome (GOLD analysis project Ga0255052, IMG submission 188632) | Seawater microbial communities from Jervis Inlet, British Columbia, Canada - JV7_2_21 | ecosystem: Environmental > Aquatic > Marine > Inlet | place: Canada: British Columbia | collected...
GGAACAGTGACTCCCAGGTTGCTGAGGTTGGAAATCATTTCCCCGAGAGAGGCGTTCTTACCGCCCACTGTCTCAACATCATTCATACCAAGCTCAGCGAGCTTGATGACGTATGGCTCCAATGCTTACTCCCTTGTGTTCCCCAGCAGGACATGGACAATCGATCGCAGGGGATTTCTGCCTATGAATGAACGCACCGTATTTTTCCTGTCGGACCAGACCGGGGTCACTGCTGAGACGTTGGGCCACAGCCTGATTACGCAGTTTGATAGCCACAACTATCGGCAAGTGACTTTGCCATTTATAGATTCCGAAGACAAGGCACGCGAAGCGGTCAAAAAAATCGATGACGCCGGCGCGACAGATACCTCACGCCCCATCGTTTTTTCAACGCTCGTGCAGCCCGATCTGCGCAAGATCCTCAAGGAAGCGAGCGGCTTGCATCTCGACATTTTCGACGTGTTCCTGGAGCCGCTCGAGGTGGAATTAAAACAGAAGCCGTCGCATGAGTCAGGGCGAGCTCACGGCATGAGCGACATAAATGCGTATATGAAACGCATCGAGGCGACGAACTTCGCGCTCGCCAATGACGACGGTGGCGTTAGTCGAAACTATGAGATGGCGGACGTAATTCTGGTTGGTGTATCCAGGTCCGGAAAGACACCGACATGTCTCTATCTCGCTCTGCAATACGGCGTGTATGCCGCAAATTATCCATTGACAGAAGAAGACTTCGAATCCGGTCAGTTGCCGGACTTCCTGAGAGAACATACGAGCAAACTGTTCGGTTTGACGATTACTCCGGAGCGTCTGCGGCAAATTCGTAAAGAGCGCAGGCCTATGGGTCGATATTCGTCGCCACAGCAGGTTCGTTACGAGCTGCGAGAGTCGGAGAAAATATTCAAGCGGCTCAGCATACCGTTCGTCGATACGACGGAGTTTTCGATTGAGGAAATATCAAGCCGAATACTCGATAGTACCGGTGTAGATCGTCGAGTGCGACCCTGATTTTTTACATTTGTGACGCGGTTCTGGAATACAAATTGCACGGGTTTTGCTTGTTGATCGCTGTGCTATATTGACCGCATGTTGCTTGATTACCAACTTGTTCCGCAGACGATCGTCAAACCGCAAAGCTTTGCCGGTTTGATGGCAATGTATGAAAGCAACTATCTGCGACTGTTACGATTGATTCCCGAACTCGAACGTCTTGATGGTTGTTTTCGATCCCGTGTCGCAGGCGATTGTGAGTTATTCGTCGACGTTCTTGAGCGATGTCGCTACACCGTCACGCTCTCGCTCACGTATTTTTTTGAGGGCGAGAACGGTCGCGTCGCCGATCCGGACATGACAGTACGCGCCTACCTTGACGGACAGCAGGCTGAGGCAATGAGTCTGTCTGGAAATCACCGCCATGCCGCGCTGCGGCGATTGGCGAAGGCGCATCGCGCAGAATTGAATGCGCGATGGAAACGCAATGTTGTCCTGAACAAATGGCTTGAGTATCTCTCAGATCAGGGCCACCTGATTCTGGAGCGTTAACCGACACGTAAGACCCCTCGACTGGCAGTTGGCAAAACTGTCGATTCAGTCAGAGACTCCCAGCACGCCTGTTGTCATCATGTTGCCGGATGACAGAGTAATTCTGGCGTTTTGTGCCTTGAATTATGTTAAGAGGAATGCTGGGTGACAAGCCTTACCGCCATTTTCGGAAATTCGGAAGAGAAGCCGCAGGAAGACAGCGAAAAGCTGCTGCAGCTTTATTGGAACCGTGCCGAACTGAAAAAGGAATTTGCGGACCTGCGCAATGAGAAGTTCCAACTCCAGGAGCGGATCAAAGAACATGAAGGCGCGACAGCCAGGGTTCATCAGAAGCTCAATCATCTTGAGCAATTGTTGCTGGATCCGGAGTGGGTCTACAACGTCATCATCTACTATCAATTGCAGCACCTGAACCTGCGCTGCCAGAGCAAGCTCGAAAAATTTGCAGAGCAGCTCAAACAACAGCGTGAACAACGTCAGCACAGCCAACTGGTCAGTGGCTGGAATGAGGAACGTGCCGCTGAAGCCCGCGAAATCGAGAGGCAGATCGGTGAGCAGCGGATGCAGGTGCAATTGCTTGAAGATCACCTGCAAGCCGAGCAGCATCGGCTTGTGACGATGAGCGGTTTCATGAAGCTTTTCCGAAAGAGGTCAGTAACGGCAACGCTGGATAACCTGGCTGCTTCGATTGACTCGGCTCAACAGATGGAAGAGCGGCTAATGGTGCAATACGACGAGCTTCAGCATCGTATGCCCCCGGATACTCAAGGGCTCGATATTCCGACCAAACGCGTGATCAATTTTATGATCCTGTCATTTGCACAACAGATGTATCTGCACTTCAGCTCAGACGGACTGGCCGGAATGGCCAAAGAGGCGGGCGACAAGAGCGTTGGTGCCATCAATTATGGTGGCAAGAAAGAATGTGATCAGATTATCGAACGTATCCGCAAACGCGTGGAGACCTACGATAAGGCAAAGGACTTTGCCGATATCCTGCAGCAGCGCGCCAAACTTCTTGCCGAGCATGCCATGTTCCGAAGTAACGACGATGCAGTGCCGACTTCCGGCAGTGTTGCCACAGTGTATGAAATTACCAGCAGGGGAGTGATAAAGGAGCGAGACGCCAACTTGCTTGGCGAGAACTACTGGAATTTATCGAAAATCGTAAGCCGCTGAACTAGATGTCTGTACGGAACATGTGGCGCCGAAAGCGCGGCATGTCATTCGCCGAAACACCGGGTAAGCGTGTCGTGAATTCGAGCACGCTCGAGTCACTTAACGACGGATCATCAGCCTCAGACACGTCCCCATTCTCCTCGATCGTCGATTCGGTTCCGGTGTTTGCCACTGCTGCCGGTGTGACCGAGTCAATGGAATCTACAGTCCGGACGAGCGGTGATGGCATGTCGGTACTATCAAGGATGGCGTGCAGAGCTTCCGCGTGGCTTTCAGATTCGGGGCAGGGCGCCTGTATTTCGGTGGATGCGAGAGCAGAGCCACTCAGCGCTACGAGCAGCAGCGTGGGAATGCTTGTTGCACTCCAGGTGACGCTTGTCTGTGGTGCCGTCATTGTCCTCACAGGCCCTCCAGGTTGCCGAATCAGCTAGGTGTTATGGTGAAGTATAACACCAATATACCTCGACGCAAGATTTCTTGTCAGGGCTGAACCTGTGCGGTTTGCGCTGGTACGCCCCCGACTTCTCGCATTACGGCCAAGTCTGTAACAATGTCAGCAGCCTGGTCAAGCTGAACATCCGGCCGTTCCTCGTCGTCAAGGTCCTCGAGACTCTCGATTGGCTCGAGAGACAAGGCCAGCCGTCGCTCATTTTCAAGTTCCAGTGCGCGCGCTCTGTTGCTTTCACGATCGGCGCGCCGCTCGTCAATGCTGAGTGAGACGGTCTTTTGTGACCGTGACTCACGGTCTTCCTCGATGTATTGCGTCAGGTACTGGAAGTTCGGATCATCTTTCGCCCGCTCTGAATGATTCACGGTGAGCGAGTGGATCGTGTTGTTGAGCGGCTCGCTGGCCCGGAACCGCGTGGTCTGAATCGTGTCCCACGGCAGCGCGCTGTCACGCACACTTTCACCGATTTCTTCGGAATCGATGGGCGAGGGCAGATTGATGTCGGGATTGACGCCACGATGCTGCGTGCTTTCACCGGTGACGCGGTAGTACTTGCCAATTGTCAGGGTCAGTTGGCCAAATCCCTTGTCGTCTTCGGGTTGCAGGTATTGATCGAGCGAGTAGAGGTTCTGCACTGTGCCTTTGCCAAACGTTTCCTGGCCAATGATGACACCTCGCGCATAGTCCTGGATTGCTGCGGCGAAAATCTCGGAGGCAGACGCGCTGAATCGATTAACCAGAACCGCGAGCGGGCCGTTGTACGCAACACGCGCAACGGGATCCGGATCGTCAAGTCGGCTGATTCGGCCGTTCGAATTGCGCAGCTGCACAACAGGGCCATTGTCGATAAACAGTCCGGACAACGCCGTGGCCTCGGTCAGGTGACCGCCACCGTTGTTACGCAGATCGATGATCAAGCCATCGATGCCTTCCTCTTCAAGTTCTGCGATTAGCCGTTTTACATCGGTCGTTGTGCTGGTGAAGTCCTTGTCGCCACTGCTCTGCGCACGGTAGTCCCTGTAAAAACTCGGCACTTCGATGACTCCGATCGACCATTCGCGACCGTCCCGGGGCACTTTGACGATTTCACTCTTTGCCGCCTGCTCCTCGAGCTTGACCTGTCCTCGTGTCAGGCTGAGCTCCTTGTCGCCGTCACCGGCCAGGGCACCGGCCGGAATGATCTGCAGTCTGACGACCGTGTCGGCGGGGCCGCGAATCAGGTCGACGACATCGTCAAGGCGCCATCCGATAACATCCACGATGGTGCCCTCAGTACCCTGGCCAACGCCGATGATCTTGTCCTCGGGTTGCAGTGAGCCGTCCTTAAAGGCCGGGCCGCCAGCAATAATATTGACGATATGAACGTAATCATCTTCAGTTTGCAGTGATGCGCCGATGCCGAAATAGGAGAGGCTCATCTGGATCCGATATTCTTCCGAATTGCGCGGCGACAAGTAGCTCGAATGCGGATCCAGGGTATGGGCGAACGCATTCATGAAGGTCTCGAATACGTCGTCGTTCTTCACCTGGTCCATGCGCTTCAGGTAGCGCGTGTAGCGCTTCATCAAAACCTCTCGTGTCTCTTCCCATGGCTTGTCGGTAAGCGCGAGGTTCAGGATGTCGTTCTTGACCCTGCGGCGCCAGAGTTCATCCAGTTCGTCTGTCGTCGTGGCCCACGGCGACTCAGTGCGGTCGAACTGATACTCCTCACTAATCGTCAGGTCCGGCTCACTCTCCAATTGCGAGAGGGCGTAGTCGAACCGTTCACGGACGCGTGTGCGGTAGATCGAAAACATATCGAAGACCGGGTCGAGCGGATCACTGCGCACGATATCGTCGAGCTGATAGCGGAATTTCTCGAAATACTCGATATCGCTCTCCAGGAGGTACATGCGATTACGGTCGAGTGACTCGAGGTAACGGTCCATGACCCCGGACGACAACTCGTCATTCACGGCGACATGCAAATAGTGGGATCTCTGCACGAATTGGGTAACGAGCTCGCCAATATTTTCATGCCGGGACTCGGGCGACAAAAGCTCATCGGAATCAGGCGCCTCGGTATTGGCGACGGCCGGTGCTGCGAACATTCCCAGCAGCAGGCCCACAAACAAGGCGTTACGATGGGTCTTGAGGTCTTTCAAATCTCTCTCCGATATCGGCGTAATGTGCTCGCTACGAGCCCAGCGGCTAGGCTAGATGCCCGGCGCACTTGGATCAAGGGCGTATTTGGCATAACCGCCGAACTAATTGAGCGGCATTAATTGTACCATCTGGAAAATTATCGATGCGACCACTAACTGTCATCACCGGCATCCTGCTCGGGAGTTGCTTTGCAATTACAGTCAGTCTTGCCGCCGTACTTGTCGTTTTCCTGATCCTGGGAGACGACTATCCGCGCGTCCAGCATGAGTTCGGTTCCCTCGTGTCGAGCATATCCATCTTCTTCGGTATGACCATGATTTCGGCCCTGAGTTTCTATGCATTGCTGATTAATCACGCGTTGCGATTCTGGGCGCAAGCTTTGTTGTGGGCTGGCGTGGTTGCAACGACCTACTATTTTCTACCCTAGTCGAGCAGCCCGGGCTCAGTAGCAACGGCGTCTTTGCGGGCTGCCTCGCGCCGATTACGCATTCGTTGTTGCAGTTCTTCGCGTCGCTCGCTCAGCCAATCGTCGCGGCTGGTTGCCGAATGCTGGCCACGAAATTGGCAGAAATCCCGATAGGCCTCGATTTCATGCTCGAGTTCACGAACGACAAGTTCGACCATGATGGCGTCGTCCAGGAAGCCGAGGCCTGGTATGTGGTCGGGAATAAGGTCGTCGGGTTCGGTGAAATAGGCCAGCGCATTCAGCACTCGGGTGGCCTCCTGGTGAGGCAAGCGCCATTCAAGATCAGACATCATGCGCAGTAACAGACGCAGCTTGTCGATGCGCTCCTGGATAAAGCCAGGTGTCCCGGTTGTCCCGATGTCCTGTAGCAGTTCTTCTGCGGCAGCGACAATGTCTTCGGGTGCCATTCGCGCAGCAGCCTTTCGTGCTTCGCGCATGATTAGCCGAAAATGAGTGAGATCGCTGTCGTCGAGTTCGAACGAGACACGCAAGCCCATATTATTTTGTGCGCCGGTCCCAATTCTTGGAACGGTCAAATTGACCCGAATTGTAAGGATCGAGTCCCGCTTCTTCCTCGGTGTCGATAATCGAATCATCGAGGATTTTCAGCGTCTCGTGCGTTCCCGTATCTTCGCGAAGGTACTTATTACGAATGAGCACATTCTTGCCTGGACCACTGTCCTCGATTTTTCCCTCCAGGTGCGGGTCCAGTTCGACAAATTCGGGTTGCCGTCCGGGCACAGCCTTGGGCGGTTTCGGGGATCTGGATATCGTGTGACCACCCGTGCGGTGCAAATGAGAACCGGTCTGTTTGAGATACGCGCCCGTTTGTCGAAGTGCGGGGTCCAGTGAAGCCTTCTTTGGCGATATCTTGCTGGTCAGCCAGTTGATGAAACGCTTCATGATTGCTGCTCGCGCGCTCGGTGATTTGCTGTGAGTGATGGGGACAACTATAGAGCTTGCCGCAACCGAGGATGCATCATTGTTAACATAATTTCTAGGGAATCATCTCTAGTGTGTTGTTGTTAAAGAAAAAAATGTGATTTTGATCACAGTTTCTCCTGTTAGTCGCGCTTTTCGCCGGAGGACGCCCGAAATGCGAACAGCGTTATGCGCAATATCTGCCAGACCAGATAAGGCGACAGCACGAAGAACCAGGCCACAAGATCACCGCCGCGAATGCGTGCGCTCAGGCCGCCAAAAAAGTCGGAGTAGCCATGACCTCCGAATTCTCCCAGTACTCGAGGTCCGATCCAATAGATCGCAATCGGCATAATCACGAAACCGAGGAATAGCAAACCGAAAAGGAGCGCTGTCTCCTTAAGTGCAGTCTGTTTGAAAGTGCCCTGGTCCATTTGCCGTTCTCGTCCGCTTTGGGAACAAAATTGTCGACCAGGGTGCCGGAAAGATCAAGGCTTCGGCTTATTCCTGCGACGATGAACGAGCAAGCCCATATGCAGACAGGCTATGGCAAACAAGAGGTAGTGTGGCAGTACCCAGACCCAGCCACTGATGTATATCGTGGTCAAAAGGGCAGTAATGCCGGCGAACAGGTAGAAGTAGGGCAGTACGCTGTAGAGAACCTTGGGGAGCCAGATCTTGCGTGACATGAACTTGCCCGCATCGCGCGTAATCTGTTGAGTTTCACTGAGGTGTGCCGGCTTTTCGACGGCATTGCTGTACATCATTTCGACACGCGCTCCCTGCGTTGATGTACAGACAATATCGGATCCGGACCCCGGTTGCCGTGATTGCCCTCACAGTCCAGAGAGCCGGCGCGGGTCTCACTTGTCGCGCTTCGGGCGCTCTTCGTAGCGAAATTCAGCCGTGCCGATGGTGAGGTTGTCACCGTTACGCAGGAAGTGCTCGGAGATTCGCTCGGAATTTACGAATACGCCATTCTTGCTGCCCCAGTCGACAACCCTGGTTGCGTCACGATCACTGACGATCACGGCGTGTCGCCTGCTGACATAGGAAGCCTGGAGCTGAATGTCATTCTGTTCAGTCCGGCCAATTGTGAGCCTGTCCTTGAACAGCGGGAATCGCAACTCCTGTCCGTCGACCGAACCGATCAGAACGCGTGTCACCCGGTCACGGTCCTTGTGGGTGCGATCGTCGAAACGCTCCGACATTCTATCGTCGATATCCTGTATCACTTCCTCGATCTCGCCGATCGATTCCATCTGCTGAGTTTTCTTGGCAAGCTCGGCGAGCAGGCAGTTCACGGCCTCACGCTTGCTCTCAAGTTGTTCTTCATTGTGAGCAAGATCGTCTTTCAGCTTGCGATTCTCGCGCTCGAGTTCCTCGATTCGCGATTGGGTCTGTTTCTCGTTTTTGTTGAGTGCGCGTTCGAGGTCGTCACGAGATCCACGCGTATCAACGAGGTCGGAGGCAAGTTGTTCGGTGACGAGTTGGTGTTCTGTGACGGTTTCCTGCGCCTCACCCAACTCGAAGCGAATAATGCGAATTTCCTCAGCATGGGACTCTCTCAAGCCAGCGAGTTTGTTCGCGAGGCTCTCATTTGATGTGCGAGTCTCCTCGAGTTCGCTCTCGAGTTGCTCGACCTGCTGCGTAACGAGATCCAGGCTATCCTGCAGCGATTCCTGAGTGCTCTTGGCTCGGTCGGTTAGCGACGTGCGCTCCTGGAGCTTTTGCCGAATATCGTCCGAGTACGATTCCATGCGCTCAAGTTGAGCCCGCAGTTCTCCTATCTCGGATTTGGCAGAGGCCAGCATTCCGGACTGGCGCTGGTTGATCTGTTGCTCTGCTTCAATCTCCGCGTCACGTTCTTCGCGAAGTTCTTTGTCCAGGCCCTGGATTTGCCCATCTCGCTCGACAAGCGTCGTCTGCAAATCGCTGTATTCGTCATTCCGTCCCCGAATTTCGGCCTTGAGACCTTTGATCGAACGGTCTCGCTTCTTAAGCAGCTTCTCCTTGCGCGCGAGTTTTTCCCGGGTGTTGTCAAGTGTCTGATTCAGGTTCTTCGTGAGGTCTTCGCGGGCCTTGATCTCAACTTCCAGCCCGGTCCACTTGGCGCGCAATTGCTCTATATCGAACTGCAGACGATCGATGGTCTCTGAGCGGTTCTGAAGATCCGACTCAAGCTCCGTTATCGAGGGGTCGACTTCCTTGCGTTTCTTGCCGATGAAATCATAGGTATCGGCCAGCACCTCGAGCTCTGCTGTCGGGTCGTCATCTTCGGCGACTAACTCATTCATATTGTTTTTATCATTAGCCATCGAGCCATATTAACACGGCTAAACAGGGAGTTATCGCTGAAAGTGCTTGTGGGACGTTACGTCAAGTTCTGCGGGCTAATCGCAGGGAACGGTCCGGCCGTCCGCCCAGGTTCGCAAGGAGTGTATCTGCTCGCGCATGACCACGGATAATGGGCGTGTTTGTTCAACCTCGTGCAGGATATGGCGAGTCTTGAGGTCTTCTTTCCGGGCATGTGCCGCGTAAAACGCGGCAACCACAGCCTGTTCGATCTCGGCGCCCGAAAAGCCTTTCATGGCTTCGGCCAGAGGTTCGATCTCAAAATTGCTCAGGCTCTGGTCGCGGCTTGTCAGGTGAATGGCGAGTATAGAAGCACGCACCTTCTTGCCCGGTAGATCCACGAAGAATATTTCGTCGAAGCGGCCCTTCCTGACGAGTTCCGGTGGCAGCGAGGTGATGTCGTTGGCCGTTGCCACAACGAAAACCTGGCTCGTTTTTTCCGCCAACCACGTCAAAAACGTGCCAAGAACGCGTTGCGTCGTACCGGTCTCGCCACCTCGACCGGCAATGCCTTTCTCGATCTCGTCAATCCAGAGTACACACGGGGACATGACATCTGCAGTTTTTAGCGACTCACGAAGCTTGCGCTCTGTTTCTCCGTGGTACTTGTCGTAGATAGCGCCGAAATCAAGGCGCAGCAACGGTACTCCGAATATTCCGGCCGTTGCCTTGGCCGCCAGGCTTTTGCCACAGCCCTGAACGCCCAGCAGCAGGATCCCTTTCGGTGCGTCGAGATGCGCCGCGCTTTCGTCACCGCGAAATACGGACTTACGTTGTGCTAACCACTCTTTCAGTCGTGACAATCCGCCCACATCACTGAATTTCGCCGTGTCGTATTCGAATTGCAGTGCGCCACCACGATTTAGCAGCTCATACTTGGCCTGCATGACGCCTGGCAGGTCGCTCTTCGTGATCGCGCCATCGAAGAAAACGGCATTTCGCGCCAGCTGCTCGGTATCGCTGTAGGTCAGCCCGGAGAGATTCCTGATCAGCATCTCGTAGGCCTTGGAATCCGCCTGCACACGTGAACCAGGGTGTTCTTTTGTGTACTCATCGGCGACGCGCTGCACAATTTTTCGGCGCTCTTTTTCCGTCGGCAGCGCTATGTCAAACCGGGCGCTGAAGGAATCCAGTTCACGCGGTAATTTCACCGTGTGGCTGATCAGCACAATCTGCCGTGGAATCTCACGGTAGCGAATACAAATGTCCTTGATGAGTCGGACGTGAACGGGATCCTCCAGAAATGGGTGGAAGTCCAGAAGGACATAGATACCGGGCTTTGATACTGCCCGAATGTGCTTCAGGACCTCGCCAGGCTCAGAATTCAGCGGTTGTGGTTCGAGTGCGATGTCGATGCGCTGCAGACCGTCGGTGACGGTCCAGCGAAATAAGGGCATGTACTCATCAACCGCGCCCGCGATCGTTATCGATTGCAGAAGTTCGAGTATGCGTGCCTCGTCACGTGTCTCGATGATCACGATTGGTGTGCGCGAGCGCAGGATTATCTCGAGATCGTGGCGTCCGTCCATCGGCAGATCTAGTTCGTCGAATTCAGAGAGGCGATAGTACGACAGCCGGGCAGCATGTCGCTGTGTAATGCGTCCGGTTTGTGGCCGATTAATTTCCCGGCAACAGCGGTCAATTGTGCAAGGTCTGTCTTTTCGTCGAGCCGCCATAGTTCACGAGCGATATCGTCAAGGCTCATTTCCCCGGCCGACTTTTCGATAATCTCGTCGTTTAGTGCATCCAGAACAGTAACGGCCAGAGCGGTGGTTGCGCCGGATGAGGTCGGGCCACACAGGTTCCCGGCAGTTTCAGCCCATTCAGCCAGTTCGGCTTGTGCCGTGGCAAAACGTGCCCTCGAAATCGTGCCACTGCGCTGCAGCAATTGCAGGCTGTAATACTCGGCAAGACCCTCGACGATCCAGTCGTAGCCGTCCCGGGCTGTCAGGCCGAGCGACATGTGGATGACTTCGTGCAGCAGTGTACTGGTCGCATTCTCACTGATCAGCGGACGTTCGGCGTGCAAGAACAGCGATTGCGGTGCCGATAACCCACCACGCCACATCGGCTCACCAGCGCTGACGATTGTCAGCCTCGGAGGAAGTTCCGGCAGTAAGCGGGCAAGTTCCGGCAACGTCCAGTTCAGCAGGGCGATGGTGTCGAGACGACGCACAGCATGGTCGACCGGGCCGGCGACGGCGACACGCATGTTGGCGATTCGTTCGCGGCGCACCCCGAGGTCGCCAAGTACGATCCACCCGGAGGGCTGGTCAAACCGCCTGCCCGGGTCGTCGATCCGAATCTGCCCGCCGTCGTCATAATACTGCGTTACTAGCGACCATTTTGCCGGGAGCTGTACCGACAACCAGGTTTCACTAATGGCGCCTTTCAGTGTCCGACTGGATGCGCGCGGAATGATGTCTTCGGCTCTGAACAGACCAAAATCCATACCAAGCCAGGCGTCGTAGCCATCCCCGTTTCGCCGCTTCGAAACAGCCACACGCCAGGACATCTCGCCGCCGGATTTCGGAGGGTTCCAATGCGCGCCAGTGTCATCAACCAGGAGTTTGCCGTCCGCCTCGATGTTTGAAACTCGATCGTCAGGTCTCATGGTGAGTTCGCGCAGCAGCGAGCGAGATTGCGACAGTCGGACCGTGACGTCTACCGAACCAGCTGCGGGTTGCGGCTCGACGATGTAGTTGATTCGATAAGTCAGCGGGTCGGTCGGGGGGTGGGGGTCGGCAACCTGCGTACCACAGGCGGCGCAGGTCGCGGCGCACGCCAGTAGCATACGAACGTTCAAACTTGGGATGCAGTTCATACGGTCTTCAGGTTCCGTTACGTATTCTGGTTGCTCGGTGCCGAATGGAGGTGACTGCCATGATATCCCAGCCAGCACACGGTGTACGCCGTGTCGTCACGCTGCTTCTTGTCCTGGCGGCCACTGTCGGCTGTTCATCGACGCCAGGCAAGCCTCAGAGTGTGGGTGAGCGTGCGGCTTCGGTCGCGCTGGGGCAGGTCGGCATCCCATATCGATACGGTGGCAGTTCGCGCTCAGGATTTGATTGCAGCGGCCTCGTCCACTATTCATACGCAGCTGCCGGAATAAATGTTCCCAGGACAACAGCCGGCCAATGGGCGGAGCTGACGGCCGTTTCAAATCACGATTTGCGCACGGGTGATCTGCTGTTCTTCAATATTGCGGGCAAGATGTCGCATGTCGGCGTTTATCTCGGTGACGGGCGATTCGTGCACGCACCTTCGACAGGCAGGACTGTGTCGATCGAAAACCTGGGGTCGGACTATTATCGAAAAGCGTTCATTCGGGCTGGCCGCCCGTGACGAATCAGGTTGTTTCGTCTTGTACGATAAAGCTGTGCAGTTGATTCGCGAGGCTCTTGCACGCCCTTGACTGTGTCCGGGCAATGAAAGGCAGGGGGATAACCAGTGCGGGCATATACGAGGTGCCGCTCACGTCAGCAGATACCGTGCCCGCGGACTCAAGTCCGTCCAGATCCCACACGGATGCATCGTAGTCTGCATCATTTTGCCACCAGGCAAAGCCGAAGCAACCACCACCACCGGGTCCAGCGGCACAGGACAGACTGCCACCGCCTGCGACGCGCTCAGTGTCGCCATCAAGCCAGATAATGTAACGAATACCTTGTTCGGCAATTTTGTCGGCCACGCCGGGGCGGTCCATCAGCTTGGCCAGGTTCTTGGTCTCGGCTGGCGCTGTGCGGGGCTCGAACCACGGAAATAGCGAGTCAACGAATTCGTCATGCGGAATCACAGTGAGCCCTTCGTTGCCCCGCGCGAGGTTTTCCTCAATGCAGCGGATGTACTTCAGTTCGGTTTCATTGCCGAGGTGATAGCTCTTGGCCATGATCACAACGGTGTCGCCTTCGCTGATGCCCGTCTGTCCCGTTCGAGCATCCATCACCGTTGATGTGACACAACCACTCGTAATCGCGGTCAGCAGAACGGCGGCGAGGAGCCTGATCACGGGATTAGCCTGTCTCATCCGTACTTCCTTCGAGGGCGGTTGTTTGTACCTCGGTTTCATCAGTGGTTTCGGTCTTTGGTCGCAGTAGCGGCGACTTGGGTGCTGAGGCGCCACCTGCCAGGTCACTGATCCGGGTCACGTTGTCGAATTTCATGATCATCAGTGCGGCGGCATCGCGCATTGCCAGAACGGCTGCCCGCTGTAACGCGCCGGACCCACCCATCTTGGTGGTTTGACTCTTGCCGTAGGCAGCAACAGGCCAGTTCGATACGAGCTTGCCTTCGGGGTCAAATACCTTCAACCGGTAGCGTATCCAGACGGCGAACGCTTCGGTGCTGCTTTGCCCTGGTGTTGAAAACTCGAATGCATCGATCGTGGGTTCGATAAGGGCGTCCAGGCCCATCAACTGCGGATCATCATCTGGACCCAGGACCGTGACGCTGGAGAACATGTACGCAAATAACTGTTCGAACAGGGCGGCGTTTGAACGTCCGAGGTCGATCGACCATTCCTCGTGGCCGTAGACCATTTCCTCGTGAATGTAGTGCTCAAAATCGGCAGGCATGCGAACACCGACTGACATCTGGATCTGCGCCAGAAGAGGTTCCGGTATCGTCGGGGCCTTGAGCGTGACGTTCGACGCACAGCCGCCCAACATCCCGATCAAGAGAAGTCCCAGTAACGCTGTGCGATTCATTGCTTTCAAATAGACGCGTCCGACGGCGATTTTCAGATGTACAGCCCCTATATCAGAGCAACCTCGGGCCCCAGAGTTCCACCCTCGGATACGAAAATCAGTACGACTCCACTGTAGTGTGGTGTCATGCGAGAATCAATGCACGCGACCGTTTCACGGATTTTCGTGCTTATCTTAATAAAGACCGTCGCACAGGCGAATTATTTCATCTAGATGTCGAGAAGATGGCCGGATCGAATGAACGCTTCGAAATTTCCCCGAGGCGTCGGCATTTGCCGTCTCGTTAGCCTTCGCGCCATTCAATGGGCGCCTCCTGCATCAGGGCGACCTGTTCGCGCAGGGCGAGTACGTGGTCTTCCCAGTAACGGTGGGAGTCGAACCACGGAAACGCGATTTTGAACGCCGGGTCATCCCAGCGCCTGGCGATCCACGCGGCGTAGTGCATGATGCGCAAACTGCGCAACGCTTCGATCAGGTTGAGCTCGCGCGCGTCGAAACGTCGAAACTCGCTGTATCCGGACAATAGCGCGTCAAGTTGCGGACGCTGCTCATCCTGGTCACCGGACAGGAACATCCACAGGTCCTGAACTGCAGGCCCGTGCCGGGTGTCGTCTAGATCAACAATGTGCAGCCGTTCGCCCTGGACGAGTACGTTGCCCGGATGAAAGTCGGCATGAATGCGGAACTCATCGACGTCGCCTGCACGTGCGTAGCACTCTTCAACGCCGTGGAGCACTAGATCACTGACACTCTCATAGGCGGGATGAAGTTCGAACGGTATGAAATCGTGGTCGAGCAGGAAATCGCGTGAATCAAAACCATAACTCTGAATTTCTACCGTCGGCCTGTGCGAAAAATCCCGGGTCTCGCCGATCAGGTGTATGCGAGCAACCAGGCGTCCGAGTTGCTCGAGGAGATCGTAGTTATCGAGGTCGGGCGCCCGCCCGCCGTGGCAAGGGTAAACGGCACACCGGTACGGCCCCGAATGATGCAGCGTGTGCTCATTCAGAACGAGTGGCGCGATAACCGGAAGTTCAGCGGCGCTTAATTCCTGATTGAACTCGTGCTCCTCAGCAATTGCCGCGTCGCTCCATCGGCCCGGACGGTAGAACTTGGCAACGATGGGTCGCTGCTCCTCAATACCAACCTGGTAAACGCGGTTCTCGTAGCTGTTGAGTGCCAGGAAACGCCCATCACAACGGAATGACAGATCCCCGAGCACTTCGAGAATTTGCTCGGGCTGCAAGTTCGCATATGCGGTGGCAGCGCTATCGGGGGTTTTCGTCATAGAGAATTAGTTTAGTATCGCCGAGCATGAAGACTACAGTGTTTAAGTGGGCACATCTGGCCGTCGTGCTGTTGACCAGCGCGTGCAGTTCAGGAGAAGCACAGGTGGAGTCCGGAGCCTATGAGCAGGAAATCCTGCAGTGGCGGACAGAACGACTGACCAACCTCAAAGCACCTTTTGGCTACCTGAATCTCGTCGGCTTGTACTGGCTTGAAGATGGCACCACGTTGATCGGAGCGGCTGCCGATAACGACATTGTTTTTCCGGACAATGCGGCGCCTTACATCGGTGAACTTCAGGTAAGTGCGGAGGGCGTCATGCTTTCTGCGAACCCGGATGCGGACGTGCGCTACGAAGGCGTTCCTGTTGATTCAATCTTGATTTCCGACGACACGACCGGGAACCCGGTTGCGCTGACGCACGGCTCCCTGGCTTGGACCATCATCAAACGAGACGCGCGGTTTGCGCTGCGTTTGCGCGATTTCGAACACCCGGCACTCAATAACTTTGCGCCTCTGGCGTACTACCCGATAGATCCGACTTTGCGCGTCACCGCAATATTGCAGCCGTTTTCAGAACCGAAGATCCTGAATGTGGATACAACGATTGAAGGGCTCGGCTATCGACCTGAGTCGCCCGGGACCCTCGCATTCGAAGTTGGCGGCGTCAGGCATGTACTGGAGGCTTACAAATCCGGCGATCGCCTGTTCCTTGTTTTTGCCGACCAGACCAGCGGGCGAGAGACGTACCCGGCAGGGCGCTTTGTCTACACGAGCTGGCCCGACGATGAGGACAAAACCATTCTGGATTTCAACAAATCCTACAATCCGCCATGCGCATTCAATGCCTTTGCCACCTGCCCGGTGGCCTCACCTCGAAACCGCCTGAAAACGCGAATTGAGGCCGGTGAGGTATACGACCCGGAGACACACTCGGTTCCGGACGGTTACCACTAGTTTCCTGGTAACAGTTTGTTCGCGAGAAATGCGACTTCCTTGGCACCGTCCCCGGACATCAGCGTGCCGACTTTTTCAAAGCCGAGACGACGGTGAAACGTCATGGATGACTCATTCGGTGGCCTTACATTGACCTCGCAAGTCATGAGCTCGACCACTCCACGCACTGTATCGGCAAAATCGTCGTACAGGCGCGATGCAATTCCTGAGCGTCTGGCAAAATTTTCGACCGCGATTCGGTCAACATAAGCGAAGTCATCGTAGTGCTCGCAAAACCACAGGTAGTTCGGACTCGTGTAGGGGGTGCCGGGTCGAAATCCGACCAGGTAGGCAGCCAATTTGCCGCCTGATACGGCAACCCGGAAGTAGCTGGCATTCGTTGCGTACCAGCGCATCGACTCCAGGTCGACGCTGCCTACGTGGGGTACCTCTGACTGGTTCAGACTAAGAACTGCGTCAAGGTCTGCGTCACTGACATCGCGGATAATCATGTCCATAGGTGCAGTGTAAGTTTGTACTGCTGGTGGGGCAAAGCGTATACTGTACTCATGACGGCAATCGACCCGCTCGATTAACAACAATCAGACCGTCGCAATTCGCTACTTTACTCGCCTGAATTTGGAATCCGGAGCTCCGTGTCGGGGCTGTTTGTCATGGCTTAATGTAAGGAATCTGTTTCATGTTCAAATCGATTAGTACAAAAGTTCTCGCCGTATTCGCCATCAGTGCTCTCATGCTGGCCGGTTGCGGGAAAGACGAAGAAACCGTTGCGGACGACACACTATTGAAGTATGTGCCGGCTGACACGGCGTACGTCTTCGCAAGCCTTGAGCCACTGCCAGATGACGTAATGGATGAAATCGAGCCGATGCTCGATCGGGTCCTGATCTCGTACAGAGCTGTCCTGCAGGAAGTCGTTGCCGCCAAGAAGGGTGAGTTGACCGAAGAGCAGCAGAACAGCGAAGAAGCGCAGCGCGCAAAAGCGCTTGTCGATGAATTGTCGACGCTGCTGTCAGTGCAAGGTATGCGGGATGCCGGAATTGCCCGGGATTCATTGATGGCTTTCTATGGCAATGGCCTGTTGCCAGTGATGCGTATTGGGCTATCCGACGGCGCCTTGTTCGAAGCGGCGATTGCACGGTTCGAAGAGCGGGCGGGTACCGATTTGGCTGTCGCAGAGGCAGCAGGGCAGTCCTATCGTTATTTCGAAGCTGAAGAGATCAGGGTCATCATTGCTGTTGTCGACGACCAGGCCGTATTCGCACTGGTACCCGCCGAGTTTGACGATGCCCAGACCAGTCGAGCGTTGGGGTTGACACTCCCGGATAGCAGTATTGCCGAGTCAACCGTTTTGCAGGACATCATCGCGAAGTACGACTACACGAACCATGTCGTCGGCTTTGTCGATGTTGCCGCGATCGTGGAGCGCTTTGTCGGTCAACCGACCGGGCTGGACGTAGACTTGATGGCACTACTTGAGCACGACAACATCGAGCTGTCAGATGTTTGCAAGACCGAAATTCGCGACGCCGCAGCCGTCGCACCGAGAATGGTCATCGGCTACACAGGCATCAGCGCCAAACGATTCGATTCGAGTCTTGTCTTCGAGCTTCGCGACGACATAGCCAGCGGCTTGCAAGCGCTACCGGCTGTAGTACCAGGTCTGGGCGGTGATCGCGGCGGGTTGATGTCATTCGGTATGAGCGTCGATTTGAAAGCAGCGCGATCCTTCATGGAAACGCGGCTCGATGCGATGGAAGCAGACCCGTTTGAGTGCGAGCACTTCGCTGATGTTCAGGGCGGCGTAGCGCAGGCGCGCGAGTCGCTGAATCAGCCGTTGCCACCAATGGTCTATGACTTCAAAGGCTTCGTCGCCGTCATTGATGAGATTGAGGGTCTTGACGTTGCAACACAGACTCCGCCGACGTCGGTCGACGGTAGTTTCCTCCTGGCCATGGACAACGTCCAGGAGCTGGTAACAATGGGAGCCAGGTTCAGCCCCGAACTCGAGGCACTGAATCTGCAGTCGGGCGGCGATCCGGTACCCCTCGATTTGCCGCAACTACAGGCGATGGGCATGTCGGCATTTGTCGCGCTGACAGACGGTGCGTTGGCAGTCTCAATGGGTGAGGAGTCGGAATCCGAGGTGCAGGATTTGCTCGTCGCTGAGGGATCCACGCCACCGCCTTTCATGAGTTTCAGCATCGATGCGGCGCGTTATTACAGCTTCATGGGCGAGGCGATTGCGGCCGGCGAACTGGGTGAGGATGCGCCGACGCCGGAGATGAAAGCCGCCCTGAACGACTTGATGCAGTCTGTCGCCGACTTTTATGATCGTATGTCTGGCGACATTTTGTTCACAGAAAATGGCGTTGAAATGCACATGACTGAAACGTTGAAAGACTGATCAAATATTTGTCATTACTGGCCATCCTCCTGCTCGCCTTCACGGCCAATGCCGACGAAGGTGAGCAGAGTATTCATGTCGTTATTGACGACGTCATTGCCGCAGGAGAAGTGGAGTCGGTCGATGGAATTACGTCGTCCGGACAGCCCGATGAAGAGGCGCTCAAGGTATTTGCCGAGTCAGGCTATACCGTCGTTATAGACATGCGTGGACCCGATGAGGATCGCGGCATGGACGACTACAAGGGAGCCGTTGAATCAACCGGAATGAGCTATGTGTCATTTCCGGTTGTCGGTGCTGGTGCCATCAGTTTTGAGACGGCCGAGAAACTCGATGAGTTATTGCTGGGAATCGACGGGCCGGCGCTGATGCACTGTGGCAGCGGCAATCGAGTTGGCGCTGTGCTCGCTTTGCGCGAGAGTCTGAACGGCGCCAACGACGAAGAATCGATTCAATTCGGTGAGGATGCGGGAATGACGCGGCTCGAACCCAGGGTGCGAGAGGTACTCGAATCCAAATAGAAAAAGGCCGCCAAATGGCGGCCTTTTTTGTTGGTGGAGGTGGCGAGAATCGAACTCGCGTCCGCAAATCCTCCGCCCCAAGGTCTACATGCTTATTCCGTCTTTAATCTCGCTATAGGCTACCCGACGGGCAGGGAAAACTCATAGCCAGCTCAGTTTAGGTTTAACGGTTCGGGTCCTGAACATACCCTTGCCGCGGTCCCGTGTCGGTGACCCCTGAACCCCAAACGCACAGGCACATTTGGTCAGAGGGCGCTAAACTGGTTTTTAAGCAGCTAGTGCGTAGTTGTCGTCGTTGGCAACTATAGGTTTTACAGCTGGATTTACGAGGTTATCTGTTCCTCGGCATGCACTCAGAGTTTCGCGACCCACGTCGAAGCCATATCACCCCCGGTGTCCGTCTAGTCTATGGGCTTTTTGTCGAAATACAATCCCCTAGAGCTAAAGTACATTAAGTATATTCAATAAGTTATTGAATTAAAAGCTATCCTTTAAGAATACGAGCTTTTTGCCGTTCCCAATCACGATCCTTGCTGGCGGCACGCTTGTCATGCTGTTTCTTGCCCTTGGCGAGACCGATGTTGAGTTTGGCACGACCTTTGTGCCAATGCAGGTCCAGCGGCACCAGTGCATATCCCTTGCGCTCAACAGCACCAACGAGTCGGTCGAGCTCCTGTCGATGCAGCAGCAGTTTGCGACTGCGAGTGGGTTCGGTCTTCACGTGCGTCGAGGCTGTCTTCAGCGGCGAAAAATGGGCCCCGATCAACCATGCCTCAGTGCCCCGGATGTAGACATAACTCTCGGTTATCTGGGCACTGCCGGCGCGCAAGCTCTTTGCTTCCCATCCTTCCAGGACCAGCCCAGCCTCGAATGTATCTTCGATAAAATAGTCGTGCCGGGCCTTGCGATTGACCGCAATTACGTTACCGGCGGGCTTTTTGGACTTTTTTCCACTCATTGCTGTTGTTCTGTGCGGGCTCCGCGGGGACGGGATTATACGGCGGGTGCTGTTGTCAGTCCCCTATATTTGTATGAGAATCGCGGACTCATTGCCGACCACGAGAATAGTAATGCTAAGCAACCAGGTAAACGACCCGGCGAAAAGAACATCCCTGCATGGCCACTGGTCATCGCGGATGGCGTTTATCCTGGCTGTAACAGGCTCAGCGGTCGGTCTTGGGAACATCTGGAAGTTCCCCTATGTTGCCGGCCAGAATGGTGGCGGCGCGTTCGTGCTCATATACCTGGCATGCGTTGCAATCATTGGCATGCCGGTAATGATGTCCGAAATATTGATGGGTCGGCGCGGCCGGCGAAATCCAATTGCGACGATGGAGCTACTCGGCCGCGAAGAAGGCAAATCAGGCAACTGGAAATGGGTTGGCGGAATGGGCGTGCTTGCCGGCATCCTTATTTTGTCGTTCTACAGTGTCATCGGCGGGTGGACCCTGTCGTACGTGATCAAGAGCGCCAGCGGCTCGTTCAGCAACGCAACGGCGGCTGAAATTACCGGAATTCGCGATGGCTTCGTCGGTAGTTGGCAGACAATGAGCCTGTTTCATACCTTGTTTATCGGCTTCTCGATTTTCGTTGTTGCGCGAGGCGTCGAGCGCGGCCTTGAGCAGGCCGTACGTTTCATGGTGCCGGCGCTACTGGTGTTGATGGTGATCCTGCTCGGGTATTCGGTCAGCTCCGGTCATTTCGGCGAGGGCCTCGCCTTCATGTTTGAACCGGACTTCAACAAAGTGACCTGGGATACCGTGCTGGCTGCGATGGGTCAGGCATTTTTCACTCTGAGTATTGGCATGGGCGCGGTGATGGCCTACGGCGCATACTTGCCGGAAGAGACCTCGATAACGGGCGCATCCGCAACCGTTGCTATTGCAGATACGATGATCGCGATCCTGGCCGGGCTGGTGATCTTCCCGCTGGTATTTGCGAATGGTCTGGACCCTGCAGATGGACCCGGACTCGTATTCATCACGTTGCCGTTGGCCTTCGGTCAAATGTCCGGCGGGACTTTCTTTTCGACAGTATTTTTCGTATTGCTGTCATTCGCTGCCTGGACGTCGGCTATCAGCCTGATGGAGCCGGCTGTCGCCTGGGTCGTTGAGAAGTTCAATCGTACCCGTGCGCAGGCCGCCATATTTATGGGCCTCATGATCTGGGTCGCCGGCTTCGGTACCGTGCTGTCGTTTAATGAGTTGTCCGAGTTCAAGTTCTGGCGGGGCACGATTTTCGACAACCTGGATCACCTGACGATCAATATCATGTTGCCGCTTGGCGGCGTTCTGATAGTGGTGTTTGCCGGCTGGGTCATGTGCCGCAACGCCACCGCTGATGAACTCGGTGGTTCCGGTTCTATCTACAAACTGTGGCGGATACTGGCGCGCTATGTCGCACCAATAGGCATTCTGTTCGTGTTCCTCAAGGCTGTCGGATTATTGCCGGAGTTCTCCTGATTCGAAAGGTAAGTCGCAGTGCACTCGTGCCGTATTCGGCCGAAGAAATATACGCCCTGGTTGAGGATGTTGATTCCTACCCCAGGTTCCTGCCGTGGTGCAGTGATGTTGAGGTGCATTTCCGTGAAGGCAATGTCGTCGAAGCAACGCTGGAATTGCATCGCGGTCGTTTGAGCAGGCGATTTCGCACCCGCAATACGATGCATCCCAAGACATCCATGGACCTGGATCTGGTTGGTGGCCCGTTTCGCCACCTCTCCGGCGGCTGGACCTTCACGCCACTTGGAGAATCAGGCAGCAAGGTTGCCCTGGATCTCGAATTTGAATTTGACAGTCGGGCGCTCGACCTGATGATCGGCGCCTTTTTTGAGGACATGTGCAACTCACTGGTCGATGCGTTCACCCAGCGAGCCGCGGTTGTTTATGGTGCCTGACGCGACTTCGGCCGGGTCATTGAATGTCGAAGCGGTATTCGCGCTGTCGGACCGCCAGGAGCTTGTGCCCCTGGTACTGGATGTCGGGGCGACGGTCGCTGACGCGCTGCAGGCATCCGGATTTCAGGACAAGTTTCCGGACGCAGACTTCAAGAATCTTCACAGCGGCATCTGGGGACGGATCGTGTCGCTGAGCCAACGGCTGCAGGAAGGGGATCGAGTGGAATTCTACCGCGCCCTTGAACGCGATCCGCGCGAGGCGCGGCGCGAGCTGGCGAACGCTCAGAGGTTTGGATCGAGTTCCTGATCGTCGTTCATCTCGACAACGATCTCGTTCTCAAACACAATAGTCACCCAACGTTTGAACGTTGCCGGGTCCCGACCAACGCGAATGAAGTACACGTAATCCCAGCGGGCCTGGTGAAACGGGTCGTCTATCAGTGGCGTGCCGAGAAGGAAACGAACCTGGTTGCGGGTCATGCCGACCTCAACCTGGTCCATGTCTTCCTGCTTGATCAGGTTACCTTGCGAAATATTCGCGCGGTAAACACAGCCGCTGGCAAATGCCAGTGTGGAGAAGACCAGTACAAGTAGAATTAATCTGCGCATATCGTGTAGACGTTGGACACCAGGGTCGGCCAGAGGTTTCGTAGTGCAGATATCGTACCGCGGTAGAGCCAGGCCGCTATCTGCGTCATAATAGGCGCGCATCATACCTTCTTGCCCTACGGCACGACACCCGTTTTCAGCGCACCCGGAGAGCCACCGCTCATGGAGCAACGCCAGGAACTACGTAAAGCCGGTCTCAAGGTGACTTTGCCTCGCCTGAAGATCCTTGAAATTTTCGAGAAATCGAAGTTGCGGCATCTGAGTGCGGAGGATATGTACAAGGAATTGCTGGAGTCTGGCGAGGACATTGGACTGGCCACCGTCTATCGCGTGCTCACGCAGTTCGAAGCCGCCGGCCTCGTTACGCGACACAATTTCGAAGGCGGGCATTCTGTCTTCGAACTCGACGACGGGAATCATCACGACCACATGGTTTGTGTGGAGACAGGTGATGTCATCGAGTTTTCGAATACGGAAATCGAGCGCCTGCAACAAGAGATGGCCGAGGCACACGGCTATGATCTGCTCGATCACAACCTGGTTCTGTACGTAAAGCCCAAGCCGGGCTCAATCGAAGAGAGCTAGCTCAGGCTCGTTTACGGTTGGCGCCTGCCAGCATTTCGGCGGCGTGATCGATCGTCTTCTGCGTGATTTCCACGCCACCGAGCATGCGCGCCAACTCCTCGACGCGCTCTTCTTTTGCCAGCACAGCGACACCCGTGCGCGTGGCCTTGCCGTCGGTTACTTTGCTGATCCGAAAATGCTGAGCCGCCAGGCTTGCGACCTGCGGCAAATGCGTCACGCACAGAACCTGCCGCTTTGCACCGAGCTCCTGTAACCGTCGCCCGACCATTTCCGCGACGCGTCCGCCGACACCGCTATCCACCTCATCGAAGACCATTGTCGGGATCGTACTGCCGTCACTCGCGATAACCTGTATGGCCAGACTCATTCGCGATAGCTCTCCGCCGGACGCGACCCGAGACAGGGGCATGGGAGGCTGGCCGGGGTTGGCGCTGATTAGAAATTCGATGTCATCAATGCCCCATGGACGAGTCTCGCCATTGGGCAGAGCAGACACGGACACCTCAAATACGCCGCCTGGCATGCCCAGGCCGCCCATTGCCTCGGTCACGGCCGACGAAAAGGATCGCGCGGCTTTGTTGCGCGCATTCGACAAGGATCTTGCGAAATTCTGAAATGCGTCGTGTGCTGAAGTGACCTGTTCCTCAAGTTCCCTGCCGCGTTCCTCAGCGTGACCGAGGTCGTCAAATTCCTGCCGTAACCTGGTGCAAAGGGAAGGGAGTTCTTCTACCGACGTGCGGTGCTTTCGAGCGACCCCTTGCAACGCATCGAGTCGTTCCTCGACCCAGTCGCGCCGCGCCGGATCCATGTCGATGCCGTCGGCATAGCGCTGCAAGGAGTCAATCGCTTCGCTGACCTGGATGCTGGCACTGTCAAGCAAACCACGCACGGGCTCGAGCTCTTCGTCATATTCAAGCAGTGCGTCCACGGCACGCGTTGCTTCGACTATCAGGGAGCTGGCATTCGTCGAATCATCCTGACCAAGGCTGTTCATGGCCACAGATACGCCATCGGCGAGCCTGCTGCTGTTCCTCAGCTTTTGTCGCTCGGCCTGCAGGTTCTGCAATTCGCCTTCCTGCGTGTCGAGCGTATCGAGCTCGCGGAGTTGGAATTCCAGCAAGTCGAGCCGGGACGCGCGATCTGAATCCGCAGCGAGCAGTCCGTCGAGTTGCTGCTGAAGCGACTGCCATTTTTCGAAAGCGGCTTCAGTCGATCTGCGTTTTTCGAGCAGTTCGCCAAAATAATCGAGGAGATCCCGTTGCACGGGTTTGCGGCCGAGGGACTGGTGGAAATGCTGCCCGTGGATGTCGAGCAGAAGTTCACCCAGTGACTTGAGCTGTTGCATTGTCACCGCATTGCCATTGATGAATGCGCGTGAGCGGCCATCCGCCGAGACCACGCGACGCAACAGGCACGACTCGTCCTGGTCCAGCGCCTGATCCTCGAGCCAGTCGTGAACATCGCTTTGTGTGGAAATGTCGAACTCGGCACTGAACTCGGCGCGCTTGGCACCGCTACGCACCAGCTGGCTCCCGCCGCGCTCGCCCAGGACCAGGCCGACGGCATCGACCAGGATGGATTTGCCGGCGCCGGTTTCGCCGGTAAGGACTGTCATGCCGGGTTCGAACTCGACCGAGATCTGGTCAACGATCGCGAAATCCCTGACTTCAAGGCTGATCAGCATGAACTACTCCGAGACCGTCGTGCGCCGACGATTATCGCGACCCCACAATAATTTCGAGCGCAGGATGCCATAGAAGTCATAGCCGGGCGGATGGATCAGCCGGATGCGACTCTCGGCTGCCGAGATCGTGAGCATGTCGTCAGGGAGGATCGGTCCGATCGAGTGACCATCTATTGCGACCGCCGCGGCTGTTTGCTCCCGGTCGAGCAGGCGAATCATGATGGGCTGGCTCGCAGCAATAACAAGCGGCCGGTCCGTCAATGTATGCGGGCAAATTGGCACCACTACCATGGCGTCAAGGTGCGGTTCAACGATCGGGCCACCGCAGCTCAGGGCATAAGCCGTTGAGCCAGTAGGTGTCGCGACAATCAAACCATCGCCCGAGTGCGTGTTGACGAACTGGCCACCAACGCTGGTCTCGAAATCGACCATGCGGCCGGTCTCACTTCTCTGCAGGACGACGTCGTTGAATGCGATAGCCGCGACAATGTCGCCGTTGGCGCGCTGCAACTCTGCGCTGAGCATTAGTCGCGATTCGGTCGTGTAGTCGCCCGTAAGAATATGGTCGACGCTGGACAGCATGTCATCGGTTGTCACGTCGGCCAGGAAGCCAAGGCGACCGCGATTGATGCCGAGCAGGGGGATGTCGGTCTGACGCGTCAGGCTGCTCGCATACAGCATCGTCCCGTCGCCGCCGACGGCGATCACCAGATCTGCCTGCGCAACCTGGTCTTCGGCCAGCACCTCAATGCCGGCTTCTGTTAAATGCCCGACAAGCACGGACATGGGCTCCGCCACGCGCGCGTCGTCGCGGCGGCCGAGTACCGCGACTTTCCGAAATTCACTGCCCATTGTGTATCTTTTTATTCCCTGCTAGCTTGTCAAAAGATACCCTAACACAGCGAGCGGATTGCCCAATCGTCGTATTTTTTACGAATGTCTGCAGAAGCAATCAGTAACCCTCCAAGCGATCGTGCGCAACACTTATTGCGCGCGCTGATCCAGCGTTATATCCGTGATGGGCAGCCTGTCGGCTCGCGAACGCTGTCCAAAGATCCCGGTCTCGACCTCAGTCCTGCAACGATACGAAATGTCATGTCGGATCTCGAGGATATGGGCATGGTATCTGCGCCACATACCTCGGCGGGCAGGGTGCCGACACCAAAGGGCTATCGTTTGTTCGTCGATACCCTGGTTCGCTACCGTCAACCCAAAGACGGTGACATCGATGTGCTGCGCTCACAAATCCAGCGCAAGGTCGATGACGCGGGCGCGTTAGTGTCCTCGGTGTCGAACCTGTTGTCCGAATTTACGAACCTTGCGGGTGTTGTAACTGTGCCTCACGCACAACATGCCGCACTCCGCCAGATCGAATTTCTATCGCTGTCGGAGAACCGCATTCTCGTGATCCTGGTTATCAATGATCGGGAGGTGCAAAACCGCATCCTGCATACGGACAGAGACTACACTTCCTCGGAATTGCAGCAGGCGGCGAACTTCATCAATGAGCACTACGCGGGCAAGGAGCTGTCGCAGGTTCGCGAGCGAATTGTGGCAGACCTTGATCAGACCCGAAATTCAATGAACCAGGCGATGCACGACATCATCGCCGTCGCGCAGTCCGCTATGAACGAAGCACCGCAAGCCAGGGGTGAGTTTGTCCTGGCAGGTGAAACCAACCTGATGGGTTTTGCAGAGTTGTCGGACGTTGACACTTTGCGTCGCCTTTTCGACGCATTTTCTCGCAAGCGACACATCCTCGATCTGCTCGATCGCAGTATTCACGCCAGTGGTGTGCAGGTTTTCATTGGTGAGGAGTCCGGCTATGAAATGCTCGACGATTGCAGCGTCGTCACAGCGCCGTATCACCTCGACGACGACACGGTCGGTGTTCTTGGCGTCATAGGCCCGACCAGGATGGCGTACGACCGGGTAGTGCCGATCGTGGACATCACCGCGCGCTTGCTCCAGGCCGCACTGAAACCCTGATTTCAAGCCGTATTTTTGGCATCAGCCCTTGATATTTGTGGCTGTGTCCCCAAACTGCACACTTCATTTGATCCGGCCCGCGCTACGGGGAATACAAGCTAATGAATGGACAGCCTGATCGTCCGGACATCGAGTCCGGCGACGAGAACATGAATGCCGAGCCTGAAGCGGCCGAAACGCCGGTGGACGCCGAGGCGTTAGCGAACGCCGACACGCCAGTGGAGGCGGACGACACTCCGACGCTCGAGTCGTTGCAAGCCAAGGCAGACGAGAACTGGGACCGTTACGTGCGGGCTATGGCTGAGGCCGACAACATCCGCAAACGCGCCACCCGTGATATCGCGCATGCCCACAAATTCGCGCTGGAAAATTTCAGCAAGGACCTGCTGGCCGTCAAGGACAGTCTCGAGATGGGTCTCGCGGCCGCGGATAATGCCGATGCCGAGAGCCTGCTTGCTGGCAGCGAGGCCACACTCAAGCTGCTGGCAGGATTGCTGCAACGTTTCGGCATTAGCGAGATCGACCCTGTGGGCGAGCCATTTGATCCCGAGCAACATGAGGCGATGACGATGCAGCCGTCAGACGATGTCGAGCCTGGCTCGGTCCTCACGGTCATTCAAAAGGGCTATGCGCTGAACGGGCGCCTCTTGCGGCCGGCCAGGGTCATTGTCGCTTCCGAGCCTGCAGACGGTTGAAACCTGGTCTAAAGGCCCCACCTAAGCACCAGATTTGCAATACATAACGAAATTCGGAGTAAGAACATGGGCAAAGTGATTGGTATCGACCTGGGTACCACCAACTCCTGCGTAGCAGTGATGGAGGGCGATGCGCCCAAGGTCATAGAAAACAGCGAGGGTGATCGTACGACGCCTTCGATTGTTGCATTCAGTAAAGACGACCAGGTGCTTGTCGGACAGTCGGCCAAACGGCAGGCGGTTACAAATCCGACCAACACCCTGTTCGCCATCAAGCGGCTTATCGGACGGCGTTTTGAAGATGACGTCGTACAACGCGACATCAAGATGGTGCCGTACACCATTGCCAAGGCCGACAATGGCGATGCCTGGGTCGAGGCGAATGGCAAGAAGATGGCTCCGCCGGAGATTGCAGCCCGGGTCCTGATGAAGATGAAGAAGACGGCTGAGGACTACCTCGGTGAAACCGTCACCGAAGCCGTTGTAACGGTGCCGGCGTACTTCAATGATTCTCAGCGCCAGGCGACCAAGGATGCTGGCAAGATCGCGGGCCTCGATGTCAAGCGCATCATCAACGAGCCTACCGCTGCAGCCCTTGCCTATGGCATGGACAAGAAGCGCGGTGACAAGAAGATCGCGGTGTTCGATCTCGGTGGTGGCACGTTTGACGTATCAGTGATTGAAATCGCTGAGGTCGATGGCGAGCATCAGTTTGAGGTGCTTGCCACGAACGGCGATACGTTCCTCGGCGGTGAAGACTTCGATATGCGGGTCATTGAGTACCTGGCGGCCGAATTTGAACGCGAGAGTGGTGTCGATATCACGGCGGATCCTCTGGCGATGCAGCGTCTCAAAGAAGCTGCGGAAAAGGCCAAGATCGAGCTGTCCACGCAGCAGCAGACCGAAGTTAACCTGCCATACATTACGGCCGATGCAAGTGGCCCGAAACATCTCAATATCAAGCTGACGCGCGCCAAACTCGAGTCGCTCGTTGAAGAGCTGATTGCGAAGACAATAGCGCCCTGCAAGATCGCGCTGAATGATGCGGGCCTCAAGGTCAATGAAATCGATGATGTGATCCTGGTCGGTGGCCAGACACGTATGCCGAAAGTTCAGGAAGAGGTTCAGAGCTTCTTCGGCCAGGAGCCGCGCAGGGATGTAAATCCCGATGAGGCTGTTGCACTGGGTGCGGCCATTCAGGGTGGTGTGCTTGCAGGTGATGTTAAAGACGTCCTGTTGCTCGATGTCACGCCCCTGTCACTCGGTATCGAGACGCTCGGTGGCGTCATGACAAAACTGATCGACAAGAACACCACCATTCCGGCGAATGCCGAGCAGGTGTTCTCGACGGCGGATGACAACCAGACCGCGGTGACGATCCATGTGCTGCAGGGTGAGCGCGAGCGTTCGGTCGATAACAAGTCGCTGGGTCGTTTTGACCTGGCTAATATTCCACCTGCGCAGCGCGGCCTCCCGCAGATCGAGGTGACGTTCGATATCGATGCCAACGGCATCCTGAATGTCTCCGCCAAGGACAAGGCAACGGGAAAGAGCCAGACTATTGTCATCAAAGCCTCGAGTGGCTTGTCAGACGACGAGATTGACACAATGGTGTCAGACGCCGAGAGCCATGCCGAGGAGGATCGCAAATTCCGCGAGCTTGTGGACGCTCGCAACCAGGCTGACAGCCTGATTCACGCGTCCGAGAAGACGCTCAGCGAGCTGGGCGACAAAGCGAGCAGCGAGGAGCGCCTCAACATAGAGAACGCGGTGTCGGACCTGAAGGCGGCGCTCGAGAAAGACGACCAGGACGCGATTCAGGCAAAGACAGCGGTCTTGGCGGAGGCTTCGGGCACGCTGGCGCAGAAACTGTATGCCGAGCAGGCAGCGCAGGAAGCTGGCGAGGGTGAGGCTTCGACGGCCGAAGGTGACGACATCGTTGACGCCGAGTTCGAAGAAGTCGACGAAGACAAGCCCAAGAAGGATTAGGTAGACATTGGGGTCAGAGCCCTTGGGCTCTGACCCCTTTTTGAGTTGAGCATCCATGGCAAAACGCGACTATTACGAGGTGCTCGGGGTCTCGAGGACGGCATCATCTGACGAGATCAAGAAGTCCTATCGGCGTCTTGCCATGAAGCACCACCCGGATCGCAACAAAGACGATACGAGCGCTGAAAGCAAGTTCAAGGAAGCCAAGGAAGCGTATGAAGTCCTGAGCGACACCGAAAAGCGTGCAACCTACGATCGTTTTGGTCACGACGGACTGAGTTCAGCTCGCGGAGGTGGTGCGGGCGGATACGGTGCCGAAGGCTTCGGCGATATCTTCGGCGATGTGTTCGGCGATATTTTCGGCGGCGGACGGCAACGTGGGAGCCAGGTATTTCGCGGTGCCGATCTTGGCTACGAATTGCGACTCGACCTGGAGGATGCTGTCGGCGGCGATTCCGTAACGATCGACGTCCCGACCCAGGTTGCCTGTGAAACCTGCGACGGCAGCGGTGCCAAGAAGGGCACTGAACCCGTGAAGTGTTCAACTTGCGGCGGTGTTGGCCAGGTGCGCATGCAACAGGGGTTCTTCTCCATTCAACAGACCTGTCCGGCTTGCAAAGGCGTCGGTACGACGATTGGCGATCCCTGCAATCACTGTCACGGTCGCGGTCGCGTTCGCAAAACCAAAACACTATCAGTCAAAGTGCCTGGCGGTGTCGACGACGGCGACCGGATACGCCTGTCGGGTGAAGGCGAGGCCGGGCGAAATGGTGGCCCGCCGGGCGACCTGTATGTCGAGATTCGTGTGAATCCACACAAGCTGTTTACCCGAGATGGCGCAGACCTGGCGTGTGAAGTCCCAATCAGTATCGCGGCTGCAACACTGGGTGGGGAGGTGGAGCTCCCAACGCTCGCCGGCAATGTATCGCTTAAAGTCCCTGCGGGGACACAGTCCGGCAAGGTATTTCGACTCCGCGGCAAAGGTGTGAGCACCGTTCGCGATGCGCGACAGGGTGACCTGTTCGCCAAGGTCGCTGTCGAGACCCCGGTAAACCTGAGTTCCGAGCAAAAAGACCTGTTAGAGCAGTTCGAGGAGTCGATTCAGGCGGGTGGCGAGAAACACAGTCCGCGTGCGGGTGGATGGCTCGAAACGGTGAAGCGATTCTTCGATAGAATCAGCTAAATGAGGCCGTTGCGCATATGCATTGCCGGAGCAGGCCGAATGGGCCAGGCGATTGCTGGTTTGGTCGAAGCGGCTGACGACCTGACTCTTGCCGGCGTATGGAAACGCGGTGACGACATTAATGCACTCGCCGGGTCGTGTGATGTCCTGATCGACTTCAGTCTGCCCGATGCAATTGACCAGATTATCTCGGCAGCTACGCAACACCAGGTTGCCCTGGTTTGTGGCGTCAGCGGCCTGAGTGAGCAACAGCTGGCCTCCCTCGACAAAGCTGCACAATCGATCGCCGTGGTTTACGACCGCAATATGAGCCTTGGCGTTGCCGTCCTCGAAAACCTCGTTCGACAAGCCGCTGCAGCATTGGGGACCGACTTCAGCGTCGAGGTCCACGAAACGCATCACGTGCACAAGGTGGACGCACCGTCGGGAACGGCATTAAAGCTCGGCGAGGCAATATCTACCGCGCGTGGCACGGATCCAGGTGATATCCGGTACGAGTCGGAGCGTCGTGGGGAGGTTCCCGGCGACCACACGGTTGTCCTGTCATCAGCCACCGAGCGCCTGACGCTGGGGCATAGCGTCACAACACGGCAGGTTTTTGCAGACGGCGCCGTGAAAGCCGCGCGCTGGATCGTAAATCAGCCTCCTGGCAGGTTTACGATGCACGATGTCTTGGAGTAAGATACGCCGGATCGCTAAGCGGTCAGCGAAAACTCGAGCGGGAGGCCAGGTCCTTCCGCTTTTGTGTATCTGAAATCGGTAATCCGATAACGAATTACAAGGATCGCTGTTGACTACGCCTGCTGTTCTGGCACTTGCCGATGGAACAATCTTTCAGGGCACCTCAGTCGGGGCCGAAGGCCAGACTATCGGTGAAGTTGTCTTCAATACCGCAATGACGGGCTACCAGGAGATCCTGTCGGATCCCTCTTACTGTCGCCAGATGGTCACCCTGACCTACCCCCATATTGGTAACACCGGAACTACCGGTGAGGACATGGAATCGCCGCGGATTCACGCATCCGGGCTGATCATTCGTGACAGCTCCATGGTCACCAGCAGCTGGCGCAGTGAACGGTCGTTCACAGAGTTTCTCGTGCAGGGCGGAACCGTCGCTATTGCCGACATCGATACCCGCAAGTTGACACGAATTATCCGTGAGAAGGGCGCCCAGTCAGGCTGCATCATGACCGGCGGCGCGAACCCCGAGACGGCAATCGAGCACGCGCGCAGATTCCCGGGTATTGCCGGCATGGACCTCGCCAAATTCGTAACAACGGATTCGGTGTATCAATGGTGCTACGGCGTCACGTTCGGTCGCAAACAACGAATTCTGAGCCGCAGGATCGCGCCTTATCATGTCGTCGCCTACGATTTCGGCATCAAGCGCAATATCCTCCGGCTGTTGTCCGATCTCGATTGTCGTATGACGGTCGTGCCGGCGACGACCAGCGCTGAAGAGGCGTTCTCCCTCGCACCGGACGGCATTTTCCTGTCGAACGGGCCTGGCGACCCGGAACCCTGCGACTACGCGATTAGCGCGATCCGGGAGTTTCTCGATGCCGGTACCCCGATTTTTGGTATCTGTCTCGGGCACCAGTTGCTGGCGCTGGCGGCCGGTGCAAAGACGGCAAAAATGAAGTTCGGCCATCACGGCGCCAATCACCCGGTCCAGGACCTGAAGTCGGGGCAGGTGATGATTACGAGCCAGAATCACGGTTTTGCTGTCGACGAGGAAAGCCTGCCGGAGAACGTCGAGGCCACGCACCGTTCGCTGTTCGATGGCACGCTGCAGGGCATTTCGATCAAGGACCAACCCGCATTCAGTTTCCAGGGTCACCCGGAGGCGAGCCCCGGACCCCATGATTTGCTGCCCCTGTTCGAGCGCTTCATCCAGGACATGGACGCACAAAAGCGCAGGACAATTAGGTCAGTGATATCATCATAATGTTACAAAACAATAAGTTATTGGATCTTATTAAAGTAGTTTATCTTGTGCTGACCGATGCCTAAACGTACTGACATAGAAAGCGTGTTGATCATCGGTGCCGGTCCTATCGTCATCGGCCAGGCCTGTGAGTTCGATTATTCCGGTGCCCAGGCCTGTAAGGCGCTCAAGGAAGAGGGCATCCGCGTCATCCTCGTGAACTCGAATCCGGCGACCATCATGACCGACCCGGAGACAGCCGACGCGATCTATATCGAGCCGGTGCACTGGGCCGCTGTCGAGCGCATCATCGCGAAGGAAAGGCCTGATGCGTTGTTGCCGACCATGGGTGGGCAGACCGGCCTGAATTGCGCGCTGGACCTGGCGCGCGAAGGCGTCCTGGAGAAATACAACGTCGAGATGATCGCCGCGTCGCGCGAGGCCATCGACATGGCCGAGGATCGGGACCTGTTTCGCAAGGCGATGACCGACATCGGACTCGAGTGCCCGCGTGCAGAAATTGCACACTCACTCGACGAGGCACTCCAAAAGCAGGCCAGTATTGGCTTCCCAAGCATCATTCGGCCCTCGTTTACGCTTGGCGGAACGGGCGGTGGTATCGCCTATAACCGCGAAGAATTCGAACGCATCATCACTCACGGTCTCGAAATGTCGCCAACGACCGAGGTGCTGCTCGAAGAGTCCGTTATCGGCTGGAAGGAATTCGAGATGGAGGTCGTTCGGGACAGGAACGACAACTGCATCATCGTGTGCGCGATTGAAAACCTCGACCCAATGGGTGTGCACACCGGTGACTCGATCACTGTGGCGCCCGCGCAGACATTGACGGACAAGGAGTACCAGCGGCTGCGAAATGCGTCGATTGACGTATTACGCAAGATCGGTGTGGAGACCGGCGGCTCGAATGTGCAGTTTGCGATTAATCCGGACGATGGGCGTGTACTGATTATCGAGATGAATCCGCGGGTGTCACGCTCGTCAGCGCTGGCATCGAAAGCTACCGGTTTTCCGATCGCCAAGGTCGCCGCCAAGCTGGCTGTGGGATACACGCTCGACGAACTCAAGAATGACATCACAGGTGGAGCGACACCGGCGTCTTTCGAGCCGAGCATTGACTACGTCGTAACCAAGATCCCTCGTTTCACATTCGAAAAATTCCCGGGAGCGAACGACCGCCTCACAACGCAGATGAAGTCGGTCGGAGAAGTGATGGCCATGGGGCGGACATTCCAGGAGTCCCTGCAAAAGGCACTTCGTGGTCTTGAAACCGGTATCACGGGCCTGAATGAAATCAAAACGTCCGTAGCGACCGACGCCGAACGCGATGCGCTGCGCCAGGAATTGCGTATTCCCGGTGCTGACAGGTTGCGCTATGTCGCTGACGCCATGCGCCTGGGATTCACATTCGAAGATGTTGCCAAGGTGACGGGTATCGACCCGTGGTTCCTCGCGCAGATAGCCGACTTGGTGGACGTTGAAGTAGTGATGAAAGAAGCGGGCCTCGCGGGCCTCAGCGAACCGCTGTTGCGTAGCTTCAAGCGCAAGGGATTTTCGGATGCACGAATTGCTGAAGTGATCGGCGTGGCTGAGAATGCCATTCGCAAGCGTCGCCATGAACTCAAAATTCGGCCCGTATTCAAACGCGTGGATACCTGCGCCGCCGAGTTTTCGACGAGCACTGCGTACCTGTACTCGACCTACGAAGAAGAATGTGAGGCCGAGCCTACGAACCTTCCGAAGATCATGATTCTCGGTGGCGGCCCGAACCGGATCGGGCAAGGTATCGAATTTGACTACTGCTGTGTGCATGCGGCACTGGCGCTCAAGGAGTCAGGATACGAGACCATCATGGTCAACTGCAATCCCGAGACCGTGTCGACCGATTACGACACCTCGGACCGGCTGTATTTCGAGTCGCTGACGTTCGAAGATGTCATGGAGATCATCGACAAGGAACAGCCGAAGGGCGTCATCGTGCAGTACGGCGGTCAGACACCTTTGAAACTCGCGCGAGATCTCGAAGCGGCCGGCGCGCCGATTATTGGTACGACACCGGACTCGATTGATCTTGCAGAAGATCGAGAGCGTTTCCAGAAGCTGGTGGAGTCCCTGAAGCTAAGGCAGCCTCCGAACTGCACAGCGAGAAACAAGGAAGAAGCGCTCGAGATGGGTTCCGATGTCGGTTACCCGCTCATCGTTCGGCCATCCTACGTATTGGGCGGCCGCGCTATGGAAATTGTCCACGGTGACGATGATCTCGGTGTCTATATGGAAGCTGCCATCCATGTATCGAACGATAGCCCAGTGCTGCTCGACCGCTTTCTCGATCTCGCGATTGAGGTTGACGTCGACTGTATTTGCGACGGCGAACGCGTCCTGATCGGCGGCATCATGGAGCACATTGAGCAGGCGGGCGTTCACTCAGGGGACTCGGGGTGCTCGCTACCGCCGTTCAGCCTGAGTAAGAAACTCCAGGACGAACTCATTGAGCAGGTCATCAAGCTGGCGAAAGGCCTCAAAGTTGTTGGCATTATGAATACGCAGTTCGCGATTCAGAACAACATCGTCTACCTGCTGGAAGTGAATCCGAGAGCCAGCCGAACGATTCCATTCGTGTCGAAAGCGATTGGCCTGCCGCTGGCGAAGATTGCGGCGAAGGTCATGGTCGGCGAGTCCCTGGCAAAGCAGGGTTATGTTAACCAGCGGACTCCGGAGTACTTCTCGGTCAAGGAGTCTGTATTCCCGTTTATCAAGTTCCCGGGTGCAGATCCGATCCTGGGCCCCGAAATGAAATCGACCGGAGAGGTCATGGGAATCGGGCGCTCGTTCGGCGAGGCCTATGCCAAAGCACAACTTGCATCGGGAGTGGTCTTGCCGCGTCAGGGCGCCGCGTTGCTCAGCGTTCGCGATCGCGACAAGGAAGGGGCTGTAGAGCTGGCGAAAATCCTTGTGGAGCAGGGTTTTGATATTGTGGCGACACATGGTTCCGCGCAACACCTTGCCGCGGCTGGGGTATCATGTCGTCGGGCCAACAAGGTCCGTGAGGGCCGGCCGCATATCGTCGATATGATCAAGAACGGTGAGATTGATCTCATCGTTAATACGACAGAAGGCAAACAGGCCATCCAGGAGTCGGCGTCAATTCGTGCGGAAGCAGTGCGCAGGGGCGTCACCTACTACACGACGCTGCCAGCGGCGATCGCGACGTGTAAGGCAATTGAACATTTGGACGACAGTGACGTGAACCGGCTTCAGGATCTGCATAAGGAAGTTGCCGCATGAGCAAGGTCCCGATGACCGTGCACGGCCACGAGCTGTTGCAAGAAGAACTCAAGCGACTGAAATCCGTCGATCGCCCACAAGTTATTGAAGCGATCGCTGTGGCACGCGCACACGGCGATCTCAAGGAGAACGCCGAGTACCATGCCGCCAAGGACCAGCAGGGCTTTATCGAGATGCGAATCAAGGATCTCGAGGGCAAGTTATCGCACCTGCAGGTAATTGACGTCACCGCCATCGATGGCAAGGGCAAAGTGGTATTCGGTTCGACCGTGCAATTGCTCGACGAGGACACGGAACAGGAACTCGAGTACAGGATCGTCGGTGAAGACGAGGCGGACATCAAGAACAACCTGATCTCCTACACGTCACCAATCGCTCGCGCGTTGATCGGCAAGAGTGAAGGAGATGTGGTTTCGTTTCAGGCGCCGGGTGGCGAGAAAAACTTCGAGATACTCGAGGTAAAGTACGTCTGACCGGGGCTAGCGGTTCGGGACGATGATATTCTTTTTTTCGGGATTTTCGCGATACAGCAACACCATGTTGCCAACACGCTGAATCAGTGTCGCCGATCCGGTTGTGCAGAGTTGTTCGATGATCGAATCCCGCAGTTTCCTGTCTCCAGCACGAACGCTGACTTTGATAAGTTCGTGGTGGTTAAGAGTTGTCTCGTACTCCGCCAGAACAGACTCGGACAGGCCAGCCTCACCGACCATGATGACGGGTTTGAGTGCGTGGCCAAGCCCGCGCAGGTGTTTCTTTTGAGCTTCAGTGAATGTCATGGGCGCGGAGTGTAGCAAATGAGCAAACCCCGCGGTGGACGTAGTTGGAAAGAGCGCCAGGATCGTGATCCGTACGTGCAACAGGCACGCCGGGACGGTTGGCGTTCACGAGCCGTCTACAAACTCGAACAGATTAACGACAAAGAGCGCCTGCTGAAAAAGGGCATGCTGTGTGTCGACCTGGGTGCCGCACCTGGTAGCTGGAGCCAGTACGTTACCGAGAAGCTGGATAGCGATGTGCGAATTGTCGCTGTCGACCTGTTGCCAATGGACGCGCTGGCATCTGTGGAATTCATCCTGGGCGACTTTACAGAAGACGCCGTGCTCGACGCCATGCGGGCGGCAATAGGGAATGCCCCGGTGGACCTTGTAATGAGCGACATGGCCCCCAATATCAGCGGAAACCGAGCGGTCGATCAGCCTCGCTCGATGTATCTCGTCGAACTGGCCCTGGAGCTCTGCAAAGAAGTCCTGAGGCCAGGTGGCGACTTTGTCTGCAAGCTGTTTCAGGGCGAGGGCACTGACGAATACATCGCGGCGGCGCGAACGTCGTTCAAGCGAGTCAAAGCCATAAAACCCAAGGCTTCCAGGTCCGGTAGCCGTGAGGTGTACTTGGTAGCGAGAAACTATCGATTGTAGTAGTGTCTAAGCGTTAGAGCCTGTATGAATTTACAGTGCTGTTGCGCCTTCCCACCGCGGATTCTCAATGTGAATGATCTGACCAAAAATATACTTGTCTTCGTCGTCATCATCGTCGTTTTACTGACTGTGGTGCAGGGTTTGTCCGGCGTCAGTGGTACCCAGCCACAGGTTCGGGAATATTCGGAATTCCTTGAGCAGGTGCGCGGTGGCCAGGTCGATATGGTCGTTATTGAAGAGGACCGTATCCGCTTCGGCAATCGTGAGCCGCTGCAGTTCTACACAATTAGCCCCGAGACGGACAACAACACGTTGATTGGCCTCCTGGACAAGCATGTCGATAATTTCAGTGCGGCCGAGCCCCAGTCGCAAAGCCTGATTGGCCAGTTGCTGATCAGCTCCTTCCCGATACTGTTATTGATCGGTGTCTGGATCTATTTCATGCGACAGATGCAGGGCGGAGGTGGCGGACGTGGCGCCATGTCATTCGGCAAGAGTAAAGCGCGACTCCTTGGCGAAGACCAGGTTGGGGTGACGTTCGCGGACGTTGCCGGTATTGAAGAAGCCAAAGCCGAGGTATCGGAGGTCGTCGACTTCCTCAAGGACCCGAGCAAGTTTCAGCGGCTCGGCGGCAAGATTCCAAAAGGCGTGCTCATGGTTGGCGCGCCTGGCACGGGTAAAACGCTGTTGGCCAGGGCCATCGCTGGCGAAGCCAAGGTGCCGTTTTTCACGATATCCGGTTCTGATTTTGTAGAGATGTTCGTCGGTGTCGGCGCATCACGTGTCCGCGACATGTTTGACCAGGCAAAGAAACAGGCGCCCTGCATAATCTTCATCGACGAGCTGGATGCTGTTGGCCGCCATCGCGGCGCCGGTCTCGGCGGCGGTCATGATGAACGTGAGCAGACGCTGAACCAGATGCTGGTCGAGATGGACGGATTCGAAGGCAGTGAAGGCATCATCGTTATCGCGGCAACGAACCGCCCCGACGTACTCGACCCCGCACTTTTGCGACCAGGCCGTTTCGACCGCCAGGTTGTGGTACCGCTGCCCGATGTTCGTGGTCGCGAGCTGATTCTCAAAGTTCACATGCGCAAGGTGCCGCTCGACGACGACGTCAAGCCCAACCTTATTGCTCGTGGTACACCTGGCTTCTCAGGGGCCGATCTTGCCAACCTGGTTAATGAAGCAGCGCTGTTTGCTGCGCGCGCGAATCATCGCGTCGTCAGCATGGAGCAGTTCGAGAAGGCCAAAGACAAGATCATGATGGGTGCCGAGCGTCGCTCGATGGTAATGAGCGAGAAGGAAAAACTCAACACGGCGTACCACGAGGCGGGCCACGCTATCGTTGGTTACCTCGTGCCTGAGCACGATCCCGTCTACAAGGTCACCATTATCCCGCGCGGACGTGCGCTTGGCGTCACGATGTACCTGCCAGAGGAAGACCGTTACAGCATGTCCAAGCAACGGTTGGAGAGCTCAATTTCCAGCTTGTTTGGTGGGCGCATTGCGGAGGAGATGATTCTCGGAGCCTCCGGTGTCACTACAGGTGCGTCGAATGACATCGAACGGGCGACTGAGATCGCGCGCAACATGGTCACCAAGTGGGGCCTGTCAGAACGCCTCGGGCCGCTGACTTACAGTGAGGACGATGGTGAGGTATTCCTGGGTCGCTCGGTCACGCAGCACAAACAGGTGTCCGATGATACGGCGCATGCGATTGACGTAGAAGTTCGCAAGATCGTCGATGCAAATTACGCGCAGGCCAAGAAGCTCCTCGAGGAGAACGTTGATCTACTGCACGCCATGGCGAAGGCGCTCGTCAAATACGAGACGATCGGTGACACTCAGATCAAGGACATCATGGAAGGCCGTGAGCCGCAGCCGCCAGAGGACTGGGACGATACGCCGGATTCGAGTGAGGACCAGGGATCGCCAAAGCCTGAAGCCGAGCCCAAGGGATCGATCGGCGGCCCTGCCAGCGAACACTAAGCCGCGCCACGGCGCATCAGCATGACGCTACGTCTTGGCGCAATTACGCTGCATTGCCCGGCTGTCATGGGCATTCTCAACACAACTCCCGATTCGTTTTCTGATGGCGGTCGTTTCACGGCGCCGGGTGTGGCAATCATGCACGCGGAACAGATGGTTATGGACGGCGCTGCGATTATCGACGTCGGTGGTGAATCGACCCGCCCAGGCGCCCAGGACGTCGGTGAGCAGGAAGAAATCGACCGCGTTGTGCCCGTCATTGAGGCCATTCGTTCTGCCCTGGATGTGGCCATATCGGTGGATACCAGCAAGCCCGGTGTAATGCGTGCAGCCGTTGCCGCTGGTGCGACAATGATTAACGACGTTCGCGCACTGCGAGCCGAAGGTGCTGTGCAGGCTGCGGCCGAACTGCAACAAGCGGTGTGCCTGATGCACATGCAGGGCCAGCCGCGAACGATGCAGCAGGATCCTCAATATGATGACGTTGTGGCCGACGTCACACAGTTTCTGCGTGAGCGCGTGTCAGAATGCACGCAGGCCGGGATCGCCGAGGAGCTGTTGGTCATTGACCCGGGCTTCGGCTTCGGCAAAACGCTCGAAGACAATATCGAGCTGCTGGCGAATCTGCGACAATTGCGGGAGATCGGTCCACCGTTGCTGATCGGTGTTTCGCGCAAGTCGACACTCGGGATGTTAACGGGCCGCGAAGTTGATGAACGCCAGCCGGCAAGCGTTGCGGCCGCTGTTCTGGCAGTGGAGCGCGGCGCCAGTATTATCCGCGCGCACGATGTTGCGGAGACCGTTGATGCACTTCGGGTTATACGAGCAGTAATTAAATCGGATAAAAGCAAATGACCAAGCAGCATTTCGGAACAGATGGAGTACGCGGCACCGTCGGTGCAGATCCAATGACGGCCGATTTCGCGATGCGCCTTGCCAGTGCAGCCGCGCAGGTCCTCGTGCCCGAGGGCGGAACAGTCGTCATCGGCAAGGACACTCGATTGTCCGGCTATATGTTCGAGTCGGCGCTCGAGGCCGGATTTGTTGCAGCCGGGGCTGACGTGTTGCTGATCGGGCCGTTGCCCACGCCTGGTATCGCAC
>Ga0255052_10000281_pt1 | contig 40194 bp, 40 predicted proteins | sample JV7_2_21_MG_FD_188632 | JGI IMG/M metagenome (GOLD analysis project Ga0255052, IMG submission 188632) | Seawater microbial communities from Jervis Inlet, British Columbia, Canada - JV7_2_21 | ecosystem: Environmental > Aquatic > Marine > Inlet | place: Canada: British Columbia | collected...
TGAGGCCGATCACCTCGGTAAGCTCGGAAACACTGCATTCGCCCTGCCGGCACAAGGCGACAAGTCGCATGCGGACCGGGTCCGCCAGCGCCCTGAACTGAACTGCAAGCTGTTCCGACGAATTTGCCATAAATATATAAAGATATTTTTATGTAACTCACCGCGTAGTGTAACACGATGACGGTTTAATGGACAAATCAGTGGATTCGGTCAGTGCCTTCGACGGCGTGATCCTGGAACAGGCGTGACACGTCGACCGCGTCAAAGGAACGTGTTCGGCCGCAGTATTCGCAGGTCACATCGACCCGGCCATTTTCCTCGCAGGCGGCCGCGGTCTCCTCGGCGCCGAGCATCCTCAACACATCCTCTGCGCGCTTTCTCGAGCAACGGCATCTGAAAGTGGCGGCCCTCGGCCGAAAAACCCGCACATCGTCTTCTGCGAACAAATGCGCGAGAAGATCGATGCCGACGCCGGCGGTGAAATCGCCCGGGCGAAGCGTTGCAGCAAGCATGCCCAGCCGACGCCAGTCGTCTTCGAGCGGGCTGGCTTTCTCGGGCATCTGTTGCAGGAGAATGCCGCCGCAGCTCGAAGATTCGCTGACCAGTTGAATATGACTCGGAATCTGGGCGGATCTTTCGTAGTAGTTTTCGAGGCTGTTGGCCAATGATTCGCCTGTCACCTCGACAATGCCCTGATAGGGCCGTTCCATCGTGCCGGCGTCGACGGTGATGGCGCACCTGGCCCGCGACACGAGCTCCTCGAATGAAGCGTGACTTTCAAGGTCCGGAGCACTGGCCATGCCGCGTAGCTCCAAATCACTGGTGCATTGCATGACCAGCATCGCCAGCGGCCCGTCGCCGCTTAGCTGCATCGTAATCGTACCGTCGAATTTGAGGCTATGGGCAATCAGGCCGGTGGCCGCCGCAGAGTGGCCTAGGGTTTCCAGTACCTTCGTTTGATAGGTGTGGCCGAGTTGCATGCGTTGCCAGGACTTTTGCAACTGAATGAGTGCGCCGCGAACCGGCAGCGACTCGAAGACGAATGGAACGACAGCGTCGTTATGCGTCTGCATCCAGACTCCTATTTCAGACGACTCTTTAACACCTCATTGACCTGGCCCGGGTTTGCCTTACCGGCGGTCTGCTTCATTACCTGGCCAACGAAGAACCCTAGTAGTTTGTCTTTACCTGCCCGGTATTGTTCAACCTGTGCGGGGTTCGCGGCAATGACGGCGTCCACAATTTTCTCTATCTCCGAGGTGTCAGTGATCTGCTTGAGGCCTTTCGTTTCGATAATCTCATCGGCACTGCCCTCACCTGCCCACATGGCGTCGAACACGTCTTTCGCGATCTTGCCGGAGATCGTGCCGTCCTCGATGCGGCTCAAAAGGCCCGCAAGGCCAGCCGGGCCGATTTTGGTGTCGGTAATGTCCGTACCGTCACGATTTAACGCTGCAGAAAGCTCACCGATTACCCAATTGGCTGTGGTCCGGGCTTTGCCTGCGAACTCCGTTGCCACGGCCTCGAAGTATTCTGCAAGCGGGCGGCTCAGTGTAAGAATTTCCGCATCGTCGGGCTTCAATTCATATTGTTTGATGAAGCGCGCTTGTTTCGCGTCGGGCAATTCCGGCAGGGTCTTTTCAATCTCCGCAACAAATGCATCGTCAATCTCGACCGGCAGCAGGTCCGGGTCCGGGAAGTAGCGGTAGTCGTTCGCTTCTTCCTTTGTACGCATCGCCCGGGTTTCGTTGCGATCGGAGTCGTAAAGCCGCGTCTCCTGTATGACCTTGCCGCCGTCCTCCAGGACATCGATCTGACGTTCGATCTCGAAATTGATCGCACGCTCGACAAATCGAAACGAGTTCAGATTCTTGAGTTCGGTTCGCGTGCCGAGTTCCTGTTGTCCTTTCGGCCTCACCGATACGTTGGCATCGCAACGGAAGGATCCTTCCTGCATGTTGCCATCGGAAATGTCCAGGTACCGGACGATCGAGTGGATCTTGCGCATGTACGAGATCGCTTCCCTTGCCGAGCGCAGGTCTGGCTCGGAGACAATCTCTATCAATGGTGTACCGGCTCGATTGAGATCGATGCCCGTCGATCGATCGAATCCTTCATGAACAGACTTGCCCGCATCCTCTTCGAGGTGCGCGCGGGTGATGCCGATGCGTTTATCGTTGCCCTCATCGTCCTTAATCATAAGCTCGCCACCGACAACGATGGGCAGTTCGTACTGGCTGATCTGGTAACCCTTCGGCAGATCGGGATAGAAATAGTTCTTACGTGCGAAAACACAGCGCCGGGATATCGTGCCATTGACCGCGAGGCCGAATTTGCACGCCCTGCGCACTGCTTCCGTATTCAATACCGGCAAAACGCCTGGATAGCCGAGATCGACAAGGCAGGCCTGGGTGTTCGGATCAGCCCCATACGCGTTCGCCGCGCCGGAAAACATCTTGCTGTTCGTTGCCAGCCGGTTATGAATCTCGAGCCCGATCACTACTTCCCAGGCCTTCCTCATGAATACGCCTCCGGACATTGGCGATGCCAGTCCGACACCATTTGATACTGGTGTGCGCAGGCAAGGATAGTCTCTTCCGCAAAATGTGGCCCCACGAGTTGCAGGCCGACCGGCAGGTCATTGACGAAACCACAGGGTACGGATATGCCGGGGAGACCGGCGAGATTGGCGCCGATCGTGTAGATGTCGTTGAGATACATGGTAATCGGGTCATCTGTCTTGTCGCCCAGCCTGAACGCGGGTGTCGGCGTCGTTGGTCCGGCGATGACATCGACTTTCTCGAACGCGTTTTTGAAATCCTGGCTGATGAGCTGCCGGACTTTCTGTGCCTTCAAATAGTACGCGTCGTAGTAACCGGCGGAGAGAACATAGGTGCCAGTCATGATGCGGCGTTTCACTTCCGCACCAAAGCCCTCGCCACGACTTCGACAATAGAGGTCGAACAGGTCCTTTGCGTTATCGGCACGATGGCCGAAGCGCACGCCGTCAAATCGTGACAGATTGGATGAACATTCTGCCGGTGCAACGACGTAATAAGTTGGAACCGACAGGTCCAGGTTGGGGAGGTCAACATCGATCAGCTCCGCACCCTGTTGTTCGAGTGCGCTCAGTGCGTCTTTGACCCGCGCGGCGCATTGCTCATCGAGCCCCTCGTCGAAGTGCTGTCGCACGATGCCGATCTTGCGTCCCTTCATTGGAGCAGTCAGGCCGCCTACATAGTCGGCAACCGGATGATCGACCGAAGTCGAGTCGCGCTCATCGAACCCGGCCATGACGGCCAGCAACATTGCCGCATCTTCGGTGGTTCTCGTGATAACACCCGCCTGATCGAGGCTTGACGCAAAAGCAATCATGCCGTAGCGGGAAACCCGGCCATAGGTCGGTTTGAGACCAACCGTGCCGGTAAGTGATGCGGGCTGCCTGATGGACCCGCCGGTATCGGTACCGGTTGCCGCCGGGGTCAGGCGGGCGGCGACCGCCGCTGCGGACCCGCCGGATGATCCTCCCGGCGCGCATCTGCTGTCCCAGGGATTCCGGACCGGACCGAAATAGCTGGTCTCGTTCGACGAGCCCATCGCGAACTCATCCATATTGGTTTTGCCCAGCATGACGGCCCCGGCGGATGACAATCGTTCCACGACAGTCGCGTCATAGGGCGCTACAAAGTCTTCCAGAATGCGGGAACCACAGGTGGTCAATACGCCTTTTGTGCAGAAGATATCTTTGTACACGATTGGAAGACCACACAATGCGCCCGCATTGCCTTTCGATCTTGCGTTGTCGCATGCATCGGCATCGGCCAACGCCCGGTCCGCCGTTATACTTATAAATGCGTTCAGCGATTGATGCTTTTCGACACGCGATAACAAGAGCTCAGTGAGCTCGCGTGACGAAAAATCTCCTGACGACAGCCCTTTCGCAAGCTCCGCCAGAGACAACAGATGTATCGCCGGCCCCGCCATAACTACTCGAGGACTTTGGGCACGATGTAGAAACCCTCGGAGACAGCGGGCGCGTTTTCCTGGATCATCTCTCGCTCATCGGACTCTGTCACCACGTCCGGCCGCAGGCGCTGCACCTGATTCAGTGGATGCGCCATCGGTACAACATCGTCGGTCGGTGCCTGCTGCAACTGATCGACAAAATCGACGATGCTCGATAGTTTGGCGACAACGTCATCGAACTGGTCTTCAGCGAGCTCCAGACGGGCGAGCAGAGCAATGTGCTGAACCTGTTGTTTGCTTAAAGACACGATTTGATACCGATATACGACTGCCCGACACGGGACCGGGCAGCATGAGGGCCAGCAATGGTACATGCCGTCTTGCGCAATGTCTTGCGCATTGTTAGATTGCCGAAGATTATTTGAATCGCGGGACCCTGCCCCAACATGCTAAAGAACATTCTAGGTTATTTCTCGAATGATTTGTCGATCGACCTGGGCACGGCGAACACTCTGATCTACTCTCGCGGGCACGGAATTGTCCTTGACGAGCCGTCAGTTGTCGCCATTCAGGAAGACAGCGGCCGCGGTGGCCGGGTCGTCAAGGCGGTCGGGTTGGAGGCGAAAAACATGCTTGGCCGGACACCGGGCAACATCACCGCCATCCGACCGCTGAAAGATGGTGTCATCGCCGATTTCACGGTGACGGAAAAAATGCTGCAGCATTTCATCCGCAAGGCTCACGGCACGCGTTATTTCCGGCCGAGCCCCCGTGTACTGGTTGCCGTGCCGTATGGCTCCACACAGGTTGAGCGAAGGGCTATTCGGGAATCCGCGGAAGGCGCAGGCGCCCGCAAGGTACACCTTATTCCGGAACCGATGGCGGCCGCGATCGGTGCCGGCCTGCCGGTGCACGAGGCGCGCGGCTCGATGGTGCTCGATGTCGGCGGCGGCACGTCGGAGGTCGCGGTCATTTCATTGAACGGCATAGTCTATGCGGCATCCGCCAGAATCGGCGGCGACCGGTTCGATGAGGCCATTACCAACTATGTGCGCAGGAATTACGGAATTCTGATCGGCGAGGCTACTGCGGAACGCATCAAACACGAGATCGGTTCGGCATTTCCGGGGCAGGAAGTCCGCGAGATTTCAGTCAAGGGCCGTAATCTGTCGGAGGGCGTGCCTCGTGCCTTTACGCTGAACAGCAACGAGATTCTGGAAGCCTTGCAGGAGCCGCTGCAGGGCATCATCGGCGCGGTCAAGGAGGCTCTGGAGCAGACACCGCCTGAGCTCGGCGCCGACGTCGCCGACCGCGGCATCGTGCTGACCGGGGGCGGGGCAATGCTCCGGGATATCGACAAACTGCTCATGGAGGAGACCGGGCTGCCGGTCGTAGTCGCCGACGATCCACTGACCTGTGTTGCCCGTGGGGGCGGTCGGGTTATCGAGTTGATTGACGAGCACGGACCCGCCGTCTTCGGACTGGAGTAAGCTCACAGTAGTCAACGGCGGTAAACCGGTATCATCGGCAAATGGTTACCGCAAGAACAAGTAGTCCGCATCTATCGCAGAGAACGCCGGCGCTCGGCTTGCGGCTGCTGTTGCTCGCATCCTTGAGTATCCTGATTCTGGTTGTCGACCATCGCGAGAACCACCTCGACGCCGTGCGGCGGGCCATTGGTGCAACAGTCTATCCGTTGCGTGTGGTCGTGGACGCACCGGTCGCAATGTGGCGCTGGATACGAGAAAGCGGGGAAACCCGCAATGAACTGCGTCTCGAGAACAGCCGACTTAACGCCGAACGCCTGCTTACTCACGCCCGACTTCAACGGTATTCGGCGCTGGAATCAGAAAACGCTCGGCTGCGTGCCATGCTCGAGGCAAGGACCCAGGTGAAGGATGAGGTTCGGGTCGCCGGCATCATGTCGGTCAGCGCGAACCCGTTTCGCCACGTGCTTGTTATCGACAAAGGGCAAAACGACGGCGTTTATGATGGCCAGGCCATGATCGATGCGAACGGCGTCATCGGCCAGGTGACCGAGACCGGCCTGTTCTCCGCACAGGCGGTATTAATAAGTGATCCGGATCATGCGTTGCCGGTCGAGATCAACCGCAACGGGCTGCGTACGATTGCCGTAGGCACCGGTGAATTCAATCGGCTTGACCTGCCGTTTCTGCCGAATAGTGCAGACGTCATCGAGGGGGATCTGCTCGTTACCTCGGGCCTCGGCGGCGCGTTTCCGGCTGGATATCCGGTCGCACTGGTCGATTCCGTGACCCGAATACCTCAGGAGCCCTTCGCAGCCGTCTCCGCAAAACCCGCAGCGAAACTTGACCAGGTTCGTGAAATCATGCTGATCTGGTCGATAGCCGACGAAGACGAAGCGGAGACCGGGGAATGATTGCCGGGCGGGCATCACGGCGGCTGCCCGTCATAGCCTGCATTGCCGCGGCGCTGATGCTGGCGATCGCGCCGATGCCTGACTGGGCGAGTCCCTTCCGACCGGACTGGGTGACGCTGACACTAATATATTGGACCATGATTCTGCCGCGCACTTACAGCATCGGCACTGCATGGATAGTCGGCATCGTTCTGGACGTCGCACAGGGTACATTGTTGGGGCAACACGCGATTGCGCTCTGTTTCGTCGTCTACATTACGGTCAAGTTTCATTTGCAGTTTCGGGTTTTTCCGGTTTCTCAGATGTCGGCGACCGTATTCGCACTGCTCGCGTTTTATCAGTTCATACTTTTCTGGATCAATGGTGTCGCCGGCGTCACTACGTCGGCGAATATCTATTGGGGACCGGTCGTTAGCGGCGCGTTGATCTGGCCGCTCCTCACGCTGTTTTTCGGCGGCGTGCGTGTCCGGGTAGGCTCCGGACACTAGGCGTCTGACGCAACCGCCATGGATCTGCTCTCGCCCATCAAGGACCATCACTCGGAAAGACGTCTGTTCGTTGGCCGGGTAGCACTGTCTGCCGTCATCGGTGTCCTGTTGTGCGGAACGGTCGTTGCCCGCCTGGTCCAGTTGCAGGTCGTCGATCACGAACTATTCGCCGAGAAATCGCACGGCAATCGCATTCGTATCGAGGCGCTGCCGCCGACCCGCGGCCTTGTTTTTGATCGCAAGGGGAGAATTCTTGCCGAGAACCTGCCGGCCTATCAGCTAGAGCTGATTCCCGAACAGGTGTCGGACCTCGATGCCACACTGAACGGCCTCGCTGAAATCGAACTCATTGAAAGTGAAGACATTCCGAGAATCAGGTCTTTGAGCCGGCGTGGGCCGCACTTCAAGCCCGTCACGCTGCGCGTAAATCTTAGCGACACCGAGATCGCGAACTTCGCCATCCAGCGTCCGCGCTTCCCCGGGGTCGACTTTCAGCCGCGGCTGGTGCGTCACTACCCAAACGGCGAATCCGTGGCGCATGCGCTTGGCTATGTCGGGGCCGTGGACACGGCCGACCTGCAAAGGCTTGATTCTGCTGCATACGTGGCTACGGCTCATACCGGCAAGACCGGCATCGAATTCAAATTCGAGGCAAGCCTGCATGGCGATCCAGGTTATCAGCAGGTCGTGACGAATGCTCGCGGCAGACAGGTCCCGCCGGACTCCCGGGAACTTTCCGCCTCACTGGAAGCAAAAGTCTCGTCTTTGCCCGGCGACAATCTCTATCTTACCCTCGATCTCGACCTGCAATTGCTCGCCACAGATGCATTACGTGGCCATCGCGGCGCCGTCGTTGCGATCGAACCGGAGAGCGGCGATATTCTTGCACTTGTCAGCGCGCCGGCATTTGACCCGAATATTTTCGCGTCCGGAATGAGCACCGCCGACTTTCGTGCGTTACGCACCGACCCCGGACAGCCACTGTTCAACCGGGCCGTGCGGGGTGCTTACCCGCCCGGCTCAACGATCAAGCCGATGCTGTCTCTCGCGGCCCTCGAGACCGGTGCTACGAATCTGACGCGCCGAAATTTCTGCCGGGGCTTTTATACGCTGCCCCGAAGCAGCCACCGATACCGCGACTGGAAACCGGAAGGGCACGGCGAGATGGATCTGCATGATGCGATCGCACAGTCCTGCGACGTCTATTTCTACGAGATCAGCACGACCATAGGAATCGATCAGATGCATTCCTATCTGGATCAATTCGGGCTCGGGCAATACACGGGCATCGACATAGTGGGCGAGCATCGCGGGCTGGTACCGTCGCGCGAATGGAAGCGTAGCGCATTTCGCAATCCTGCCGACCAGACATGGTTTCCGGGCGAAACGGTGATCGCATCGATCGGACAGGGTTACATGCTTACCACGCCGCTGCAGTTAGCCAATGCGACCGCTGCGATGGCGACTCGCGGCAAGCGATTCAGGCCGCACATAGTGGCAGCGATCGAAGATCCGCTTAGCGGAGCCAGGGACATTATTGCACCGCGAAGTCTGGACGACGTCGATATTCAAAACGAATACTACTGGGAGAGCGTCGTATCCGCGATGCACGATGTCATGCAGAGTGATAAGGGCACGGCCCGTGCCTCGGGACTCGGAGCAAGCTACGAAATGGCCGGCAAGAGCGGGACCGCGCAGGTTTTCTCGATCGGGCAGCAGGAAGTTTACGACGAGGAAGAGGTCGAGGAGCACCTCAGAGATCACGCCCTGTTCATTTCCTTCGCTCCCGTCGCCAACCCGAAAATTGCTGTCGCAGTCGTCGTCGAGAACGGCAGCAGTGGCAGCCGTACGGCCGCGCCCATAGCGCGCGCGATTATGGACCGTTACCTCGGTGTGAATCCCGATGCGCTTTAGAGACACACCGCGGCTGTTCGAAAGCAGGTCTGCGCCGCTAGGCGACGCCGCACGGATTATGCGGACGTTGAACCTGGACGGTCAATTGCTTGGCGGGCTGCTGCTGATCTGCGGCCTGGGACTGGTGGTCCTCTACAGCGCCGTAGGCGAGGACATGGATCTTACATTGCAACAATGCGTGCGGCTCTTTGTTGCTATCGTCGTGATGTTTGTTGTAGCGCAGATACCGCCGGACGTGCTTAGGCGCTGGACGCCCTGGGGCTATCTGTTCGGCCTCGGTCTTCTGGTCCTCGTCCTGACGCTGGGAGAAATTGGCCAGGGCGCAAAGCGTTGGCTCGATTTAGGCATTCGATTTCAACCCTCGGAAATCATGAAGCTGGCGGTGCCAATGATGGCTGCCTGGTATCTCCACAATCGGAATCTGCCGCCACGGGCCGGGCCAATGCTTGTCATCGCGGTTCTGGCCCTGGTGCCGACGGCGTTGATCGCCATTCAGCCCGATCTCGGAACGTCTGTGCTGATTGCTGCCGCAGGATTTCTCGTATTGGTTCTCGCTGGAATGTCAGTTCGCCTGATGGCGTTCCTGGGCATCATGTCGGTACCGGGCGCGTATGTGCTTTGGTATTACGTGATGGAGGGTTACCAGAAGCAGCGTGTTCTGACACTGCTTGATCCGGATAGAGATCCGCTGGGTGCCGGATACAACATTATTCAGTCAAAGATTGCGCTCGGTTCGGGTGGCCTGTTCGGCAAAGGCTGGACCAATGGGAGCCAGGCGCAACTCGAGTTTCTTCCGGAACGCCAGACCGATTTCATCTTCGCGGTAATGGGCGAGGAACTGGGACTGCTGGGCGTTCTGAGTCTGCTGGGCCTGTATCTGTTCGTCGTCGGCAGAGGCCTGTACATTGCCATGGAGGCCCCGGATACCTATTCACGCCTGCTTGCAGGGAGTATAAGCCTGACATTTTTTGTCTACGTGTTCGTAAATATGGCAATGGTCACAGGAATTGTGCCGGTAGTCGGCATACCCTTGCCTCTGGTTAGTTTTGGGGGCACGTCAATGGTGACGCTTATGGCCGGATTCGGTATTCTCATGTCGATCCACACGCACCGGAAACTGTTGCCACACTGATGAAAATCGCTTGGGATTTGAGGCATATTTTTCTGCTCCTTCTGCCGATATGCAGCGGGCAGAATGCGTTCGCCATCGATACCGGAAGACCCGAGGTCAAACAATTCATAGATTCGATGGTCTCGAAGCACGACTACAGTCGGGGAGATCTCAAGCGAGTACTCGGCGAGGCGCAGACCCAGGAGTCAATTCTCGAGGCAATTAGCAGGCCAGCGGAAAAAACCAAGTCCTGGGACGAATACCGCGCCATATTCGTGACTGAAAAACGCATCACGGCTGGCGCAGACTTCTGGCGCGAGCACCAGACAGAACTGAAGAGAATTAGCGATGAAACGGGCGTCCCCTGTGAAATTCTGGTTGGCATCATCGGCGTTGAAACCTACTTCGGCCGCATCACCGGCAGTTACCGCGTACTCGACGCACTAACGACTCTGGCGTTCGACTATCCACCCAGGTCCAAATTCTTCAAACGGGAACTCGAGGAGTTTCTCCTGCTCGTTCGCGAAGAACGTATTGAAGCATCCGGTGCGACTGGATCATATGCCGGTGCGATGGGTGCGCCGCAGTTCATGCCGTCGAGCTTTCGTGCCTATGCTGTCGATAGCAGCTCTGATGGCAAGCGCGACATCTGGACGAACTGGTCGGATGTCATCGGCAGCGTCGCAAACTATTTTGTCGCCCACGGCTGGCAGCAAAGCAAGGAAGTGGTCGCACGTGCTTCTCTGACCAATGTCTGGCAGGGTGAACCGCCGGAAAATACTTTGAAGCCGGTCGAGACCGTTAAATCGTTGAGTCTGCAGGGCGTTATGTTCGCGACCGACCTGCCGAGTGACCATAAGAGCCAGCTGTTACTGTTGAATGGACCGGACGGTGACGAGTACTGGGTCGGTTTTCATAACTTCTTCGTAATAACGCGATACAACCACAGCGTCATGTACGCGCTGGTCGTGCACCAACTCGGGCAGGAAATCGCGATCGAGGTCAACCGCCGTGAGACCTGAGCGTCATGCGCTCATCTGGTCGCTCCTTCTGATCGTGCTCGTTGCAGGCTGTGCCAAAGACGGCCCTCCTCGAACAGGTTCGATTTTTCCGCGCAGCCTCCCGCCGGATCCGACACCGCGCAAGGAATCAAAAAGTCGCTACGGCAATGGGCCCGTTTATGAAGTGTTCGGGCAGAGTTATGAAGTAATGGATTCCAGTTATGGCTACCAGGAGCGCGGTGTTGCATCCTGGTACGGCAAAAAGTTTCACGGCCGGATGACATCGAATCAAGAACGTTACGATATGCACGCAATGACTGCAGCACACAAATCGCTGCCGTTACCCACATACGTCCGGGTGGAAAACCTTCGCAATCACAGAAGTATTGTCGTTCGCGTCAATGACCGCGGCCCCTTCGTTCACAACCGGATTATCGACCTGTCGTATTCGGCAGCAAGAAAACTGGACATGATCGCTACCGGTACAAGCCTCGTCGAAGTGACGGCGATCAGCTTCGATGAACCACCAAGGCGACCAGTGGTCGCCAGTACTCCTGTTACCAAAGAACTTGAAAAGGCTGAATCGAGTGCCCCGATAGGCAAAGAATCAACGATCTTCGTGCAGGTCGGGGCATTCGGAGATGCCGAGAACGCCCGACGGCGTTTTGCACTTCTCCGAAGCGGCGGCATCGGCGATGCGTTCGTCCTCGAAGACAACAGCACGACGCCTGCGCTCTATCGCATCAGGATCGGACCTATTGTGGACGTTCTTCAGTACGACAGCCTGGTCGCCCAGCTCCAGAATTTGGGTATTTCCGAGACACACCTGATTACGGAATGACGGGCAATGCTTTTTTCCTCCAAGGCGTTACAATACGCGCCTCCCTCAATACCGACTCTTAATCTATGCGCTTTAGGATTTCTTTCTTACTGATTTCGCTAGTAATTTTTCTAATCCCGGTTCTCGAACTCGGCGCCGCCGAAATTCGTCCTGTGCCGGCTCCACCGATCATTGGTGCCAAGAGTTACCTGGTTATCGACGGAAACACCGGGCGGGAGCTGGCATCGCTGGAACCGGATAAATCACTGGCGCCGGCAAGTCTGACAAAGCTCATGACAGCCTACGCAATATTCAGGGCACTCCAGGAGAATCAAATCTCCCTCGATAATCAGGTAACCGTTAGCGAAAAAGCCTGGCGTACACCCGGATCACGAATGTTCATCGAGGTAGGAACACAGGTCACCGTGCAGGACCTGCTGTTCGGCATGATCGTCCAGTCCGGCAATGACGCAAGTGTTGCGTTAGCCGAGCATGTCGCCGGCTCCGAATCCGTATTCGCCGACGTGATGAACCAATACGCAGCAGCACTCGGCATGCATTCGAGTCATTTTGAAAACGCAACCGGTCTCCCCGGTGAACAACATTACTCCACCGCCCGAGACCTGGCGAAACTCGCGAGAGCAATCATCCACGAATTTGCCGAATATTATCGCTGGTACTCGATCAAGGAGTTCGAATACAACAATATCAATCAGAAAAATCGCAATGCTCTGCTATGGCGTGATTCGAGTGTTGATGGAATGAAAACCGGCCACACCGACGACGCCGGTTATTGTCTGGTCTCCTCCGCGAAAAGAGACGGCATGCGCATCGTTTCCGTCGTGCTTGGCACGGCAAGCGGGAAATCACGCGTCGACGGCAGCCAGGCACTCATTAACTACGGATTCCGTTTCTTCGAGACAAAATTGCTTTTCAAGGCAGGCGAGCCGGTAACCAAAGCCCGCATCTGGAAAGCCGCAAACGAATTCACGCCGCTCGGGCTCCCCGAAGACCTTTACATTACGGTGCCGCGCGGCAGCTATGAGGACGTCGAATCCGTGCTCAATATTCCGGCAGTGCTTGTGGGGCCGGTTTCCGAGGGCCAGCCGCTTGCCGAGCTCAAAGTGAGCCTCAACGGCGACGATATTGTCAGCGAACCATTGAGAGCACTGAATGACAACCCCAGTGGATCGCTGTGGCAACGTACCCGTGACGGCGTAAAACTGTGGTTTGAGTAGTCGGATGTCCGAAGCACAGGACGAAAAACTCCTCCAATTTCCCTGCGATTTTCCGATCAAGATGATGGGACGGGATCAACCGGAGTTTCGCAAAGCAGCAGTTGCACTGGTCGAGCAACATGCCGGAGAGATTCCGCATGAGGCGATTCGTACTGCCTCAAGTCGCAAAGGAAATTTTCTTTCCATTACGATCACGATCAACGCGAAGAATCAGAAACAGCTCGACGACATCTATCACGATCTAAGCGAACATGATGAAATTCTGGTAGTACTGTGAATGCGGCAGCTGGAATTCGGCAAGACATCGAAAGGCGAACGATCGGGATTCGCTCGCTCGGCAAGAGAGAGTATGAGCCACTGTGGCGCGAGATGCAGAACTTTACGAATTCCCGCGACAGCAATACTGCCGACGAGATCTGGTTTACCGAACATCCTCCGGTCTTTACGCTTGGACTCAACGCCAGCCGAGAGCATCTGCTCAAGCCAGGTGACATTCCTGTAATTCAAATCGACCGCGGCGGCCAAGTCACCTATCACGGGCCCGGCCAGCTCATGATCTATACGCTTGTTGATCTGAAACGGGCGCATCTGGGTATTCGTGATCTTGTCACCGCACTCGAGCAATCCGTAGTCGACCTCGCCGCCACGTACGGCATCGACGCGGAGTCCAGACCAGACGCACCGGGCGTGTATGTGGCGGGGACAAAAATCGCCAGCGTCGGTCTGCGAATCCGACGATGGTGCAGTTACCATGGCATGGCGCTAAACGTCGACATGGACCTCGAGCCATATACTCGCATTAACCCATGTGGTTACGCCGGCCTCGAGGTAACGGATCTCAATAGACTTGGCGTCGAAAAGAATTTGTCAGCTGTAGCTGCGGAACTCGAGCCGCACTTACTCGAACACCTCGGATTCTAGATTCTCAGGCACAAAAAAAAGGCAAGGCCCGCAGGCCTTGCCCTTTTCGCAATCAACATCGCGTTACTTAGATTGCGACGATGTTCTCTGCCTGAGGACCCTTCTGGCCCTGAGTAATAGTGAACTCGACCCGCTGGCCTTCAGCCAGGGTCTTGAATCCATCGCCTGCGATAGCGCTGAAATGCGCAAATACATCGGGGCCGGATTCCTGCTCGATAAAGCCAAAACCCTTGGATTCGTTGAACCATTTTACGGTTCCGGTAGTTGTAGTCATTGTCATATCCTATTCTTTCATGAGTGAAAGGCCTTGAGCCAAGGCCATTTATGGCTGGAATGTAAAACTAGTACTTATGAAAAACAGGACGAGGACTTAAGATGAGACTTCGAAATGGAGTACATAAATATAAGGCGTACGTTCAACCTGCCGCGAAGTATATACGGCTTCTCCGGGTAGTCAACGATTTTGCCCCAAAATTCAGATACCTGTCTCCAATCTCTATTGCCGGTAACTGGTCCGGTACTCCTGCGCCTTCACGCACTCTGGCAGGTCATAAAAAAGCGGCGGCTGAGTGCCGGACCGCTCGCCGTAGCCTACATAGAAACGCTCGCAGGCCGCGCGATCAGGGCGTTGCTTTTTCTCCATACATTCCTCGACATGCTTCGCTTTCGCAACAATGATTTTCTTTTGTCGAGCCGCTTCACAGGCGGCGTCCAGTTCAGCCTGCCTCGCTTGCCGTTCCGCTTCAGTTTCAACGGCATAGCCGGCAACAGAAAAAACCATCGCAGCGACCATCAACAATATCCACCTTTTCTTCAATACAGGCTCCCGCGCAGAAACAGATTCAAGCCGAGGTGTTTTTCGGCCTGTTTCACGAAATTTATCACATCGCACGCCGCGCATTGCGAACCTGTGCGCTAGCCGCCATCAATCGGCACATATATTGCGTCGAAGGAAGACTTCCAGGTTTCGCCATCGTCTGTTGAGATTTCAATACGCTGGCTAACCTTGCCGTTGTCCAGTGGCGTCAGCGTTGTGCGATCGAGATAGGATCCGATGGTCGGGTGTTCGAGCTGGCCCTGAAATCTGACACCCGAATTCGGCAATGTCTCCACATGCATCTTCTCTTTAACGCCGCCTGGGTTGGCCGCCCATTCGGTTACCCATATTTGCTTCCAGGCACCGTTTGGATCGACGAAAAACAGACTATTACCTTTGTTGCCGCCGGCTCCCGTCCAATGCTCCATTACGGCACAACCACTCAAGATTTTTTCGATCTTGTTGTCACCGACTTTCTCGTCATTGATATAGACGACCCATTCGCCGATCCAGAAATCGAGCAAATCATAAACCGGCTTGTCCGTGCATCTTTCATGTGTGGATTCTTGCGCAACTGCGACCGAAATGAAAAAGAGCAGAAATACGGTTCCATGAATCGGTTTCATATCTAACTCCAGACGAAGCTGACATTGATGATGTCGAACGACACCGGCTCTGACAATTTGTATGCCCCTAAGTTCTTGTCACATTCAGTTTCGCTAAACGCTCTTCAGTGCCAACGTCCTCCCACAAGCCCTCAAAAATACTGCCGCTTAACCGTTCAGCATCGGCTGCGTCGCGCATAAGAGGAACCAATGAGAATCGGCCGGCTTCTTGAGCGGCGAACAACTCTGGTCGGTACAGGGCGATGCCACTGTACGTCATCGGCCGGTCTCCATTATTGCCGACCAGGCCATTCACAAGATCAAAGTCGCCGACGTCCCTGTGATCCGGAGTAGGCACGAGAATCAGGTGGCCTAACAAGTCGTCTTTCAGCTTCAGCTCCTGCAGCCGAAAGTCAGTATAGGTATCCGCGTTGACGACCCAGAACGGGTCCTTGCCGAGCAGTGGCAGGGCACGATGAATGCCGCCGCCGGTATCAAGCACATCGTCATATTCGGGGCTGTAAATGACCTGCAGCCCGAACCTCGACCCGGAACCGACGCGCTCAACAATCTGTTCGCCCAGCCAGCCGAGATTGATGACGACTGTGGACACACCAGCCTCAGACATCGAAGCAAGATGTCTCTCGAGCAGGCTTTCGCCATTGATCTCAACGAGTGCTTTCGGGATTTCATCAGTTAACGGACGCAGCCGCTCGCCACGTCCCGCGGCAAGTATCATCGCGATCAAGTCGATTCCCTCAGTTCGGGCAGGCATCGCTGTTCGATGAACTCAGCCAGGAAAGACAGCTCGCTATATCGCTCCTTGAGCGCGACGATGTACTCGAGTGTTCGTGGCACGTCAGGCATGTATCCGGTTTTACCGTCGCGATGTAGCAGTCTTGCAAATATGCCGGCCGCCTTGAGATGCCGTTGCACGCCCATCAAATCGAATTGCCGCAAGAACTTTTCGGAATCCAGTTTTATCTTTGTTCCCTCACCGAGCTGATCGTAGAATTCCAGCGCCCATTCCTTGACCTGACTCGATGACCAACTGATGTAGCAATCTTTGAGTAATGAAACCAGGTCGTAAGTTACGGGTCCTTCGACCGCGTCCTGAAAATCGAGGATGCCCGGGTTGTTGCTCTTCGTCACCATCAGGTTTCTTGAATGGTAGTCACGATGCACGAACACTTGTGGCTGCTGTAACGCGTTTTCGACAAGTAGATCACAACACCTGCGCCATTGTTCTTCGTCCGATTTCGAGAATTCGATATTCAGATGTCGTTCGCAGAGCCAGTCGTGAAAAAGGGATAACTCGAACAACAACAGCTCCTGATCGTAGGGAGGCAGCTCGGACTGGAACTCGGTACCGGATTTCTGCATTCGTACGAGTGCGGAAATCGCATCGCTGTAAAGACTGTCTGCGCAGGAACGATCATTACCGAGTTCGGCCAGATATAACGTTGATCCGAGATCGGTCAACAGCAGAAATCCGAGATCCAGGTCGCTCGCAAGAACGCGCGGAGCGTTTAGATCCATTTGTTCCAGGAAACCGGCGATCTGGGTGAATGGTCCGCAATCTTCCCGCCCCGGCGGTGCATCCATGACGATGCGTGTCGTATCGTCGCTCTCCAGCCGATAATAATGGCGGAAGCTGGCGTCTTCGGAGGCTGGGGCTAGTGTTGCGGGGTCGAGGCCGTCGATGCCAGCCAGCCAGCGCTCAAGCTGCTTCCGGCGGGCTGTGCTGTCAGTGCTGGTGATCCTGTGTCTCCATGCCGCGTTGAAGGCGCTCCTCAACTATGCGAAGGTAGCAAATCGCGATAACTGATAACATCTTTTCTCGATAACGTCTTGTACCTATTACATTTTGTCGGATAGTTCTGTCTCTATTTTGTCCTCTTCTCGTCATCAACTCGCCGGCGTGGTCATTATGTTGGCCTTTGCATCTGCCGAGGCGCAGGAATATCAATGCGAGGTCGCCAATGCCGGCGATATTGTGGACAGGTCGCTGTTCGAGGATCTCGACAGCGACGAAAACGAGGCCATTCAATTCGAGGCAGGACATATCGAAGCACAGATGGGTGATACGACGATCGCAAGGATGACCGGGGGCGTGCTCGTCAAGCAGGGCGACAGGCTTGCTGGAGCGGAGGAAGCAATTTACGACCCCGACACCCTGACCTTGTCCCTGAAAGGTGGCGTGCGCTACGAAGATCCAAACTCACAGATCACGAGCGATTCTGCCGAGTTCTCCTACTCTTCGGGGCACATCCGTTTTGACGGCGCCGAATTCAGGCTTTCGGACGGTGGTGCAAGGGGCGCGGCGAGCGCCCTGGAGATAAATGAGGAGGGTCGACTCGAACTCGACGACGTGAACTACACGACCTGCCCTCCCGGTTCGAATGACTGGTCACTCGAAGCGAGCGATATTGACCTTGATACAGAAACGAGTGTGGGCACGGCCAGGAGCGTCAAATTGAGATTTCAGGGGATACCGATCCTCTATGCGCCCTACTTTTCATTTCCGATTGGCGACGCCCGCAAGTCCGGAATCCTGACCCCTGAATTCGGTAGCTCGGGCCGAAACGGCCGGGCGTTGAGCGTCCCCTATTACTGGAACATAGCGCCAAATTACGATGCAACTTTGACGCCACGCCTGTTGACCGATCGCGGTCTCGAGCTGAAATCCCAATTTCGATACCTGACGGAAAGTCATAACGGCATATTGCAGTTCGATTATCTACCCAACGACGATGAGATTAATGCCAATCGCCACCTGTTGGATGTCAAACATCGAACAATATTCGACAGAGGCGGGCGCGCGGTCATTGATTATCGTGACGTTTCCGACAGCAGATATTTCGAAGACCTCGGCGGCAGTCTGAGCATCTCGAGCATCACGCACCTTAATCGAAGCATTCGCTACGATTATCACGGTGAACACTTATCGATACTGGGCAGGTTCCAGGAATTCCAGACAATCGATGAGGCGATTCTGCCGACGGATGAACCCTATCGACGTGTTCCGCAGATTCTCGTAAGCGCCTCATGGCCAAATCGGGCCCTGGGCCTGGGATACGGATTCGACGCAGAACTTGTTTATTTCGATCGAGACGTGGGTGTAACGGGATGGCGCCTCGACGCGGCACCAAGCGTTGAATTGCCGTTCGTGAAACCGGGATGGTTTATAACGCCTGCGGTCGTTCTCGAACATACGCAATATGAACTCGAGAACGTCTCACCCGGACAGGCTGAAGATCCGACCCGGACTCTGCCGATCGCCAGCCTCGATATTGGCATGATCCTGGAACGAGTTACCGCTTCATCTCGTGGCAGGATCCAGACTCTCGAACCGAGACTGCTTTATGTCCATATTCCGTTTCGGGAGCAATCGGACCTGCCGGTATTCGATACGATCGTGCCGGATCTGAATCTTGTGCAATTATTTAGAACGAATCGTTTTCTCGGCGTAGATCGCATCGCCGATGCGGATCAACTCAGCATCGGCGTCACATCTCGTATTCTGGATACCTCCACCGGCAGGGAAGTAGTTACTGCGACAATCGGACAAGCGTTATATCTGAGTGATACGCTCGTTACACTTCCCGGCCAATCCGTGCCGTCCAGTGAATCGTCTGATTACATCGCGGAAATCCGATTCCTCTTGTACGACAACTGGAATTTCGACCTGGGCTACCAGTGGGGCACCGGGCGCAGTGGTACAACCCAATCGGAGGCCAGGATCCAATACCGGCCACGAGCAGACAAGGTCCTGAATTTGTCCTACCGCTTTCGCAGGGATTCCCTCGAGCAAGGTGACGTGTCCCTGTCATGGCCGGTGTCAAAAAGCTGGAATGTTGTCGGCAGATACAATTATTCGTTTCGCGATAGTGAAGCGCTCGAGCAATTCGTCGGTATCGAGTATGAGAGTTGTTGCTGGGGTCTCCGACTGGTGACGCGGCGTCACATCAGTACCCGTGACGGAACGCGGGATACTTCTGTCGGTCTACAGCTCGTCCTTAAGGGAATGACCAGCCTGGGCACCAAGGCTGACAGGCTTTTGGAACATGGTATCCTTGGCTATTCGCGCGACCAGTACTAATATTTCATGAATAAAATCAAATGCTTATTTGCTGCTGCCGGTCTTGGCCCCTGCGCAATCCTGGCGGCCGAACTATCGACTACGGGAGTCATGCTGGATGGCATCGCCGCCATCGTCAACGAAGGTGTCGTCCTGAAAAGCGAGCTGAATCTGCAGACTGAGATCATTTCCAGACGTGCAGTGGATCAGGATTTTCGACTTCCGCCGTTGGACGTCTTGCGGGAACAAGTGCTTGAGAGCCTCATCATGAAGCGAATTCAGTTGCAGCGCGCCGAAATGATCGGCATTCACGTTTCGGACCAGATGTTGAACGGTGCAATCGCAGCGGTTGCGGAACAGAACGGCTTCAAGTTTGAGGATATGCCGCGCCTTCTTGCGGAAGACGACATTTCATATCTTGCATATCGTCGTGAAACTCGCGAACAACTCATGCTCGATCAATTGAAGCGAATTGACGTGGTTGGACGTATCTCTGTCGCGCCGCGTGAGATCGAACAATGCCTGTCAGAAATTGAAGACGGCGTCATTGCAAACTCTGAATACAACCTGTCTCAGATATTCATTTCTGTAGCCGACTCAAGGACAGCAGACGACTATGCAGAAGCAGAAACCGAAGCTGGCTTGGTGTACACACAACTTGCGAATGGTGCTGATTTCGCCGAGATGGCTATTCGATATTCCGATCGGGAAAACGCACTTGATGGCGGGGTACTCGGCTGGCGCAAGGGTGATCAGCTGCCGACTATCTTCAGCGATGCTGTCGGATCGATGACCGCTGGCGACTTTTCGGAACCGATCCGGGCAGTCAGTGGCTATCACATCATGAAAGTCAACGATTTGCGCGGTGTGAGTGAGCGCAGTGAAGTCGAGCAAATGAATATTCGCCATATACTGATTACTCCGAACGAAATCATCGACGATGAGACTGCAAAGCAGCAGCTCGAGGATGCAGTGGTCCAGCTTAAATCCGGCGCCGATTTCGGCGAGTTGGCGAAGTTGCTGTCCGATGATCCTGGCTCGGCTAACGAGGGTGGAGAAATGGGCTGGAGTAGCCCGGGCGTATTTGTGCCGGAGTTCGAACAGGTAGCCAACAGTACAAAGATCGGCGAATTCAGCGAACCGTTCAAGTCCAGATTCGGCTGGCACGTTATCCAGGTAACGGATCGCCGCATATACGACAACACTGATGAGCTCAAGGAAAACAGCTGTGTACAGCGAGTGAGAAACGGCAAGCTCGAGGAAGAAACGGAACTCTGGATGCGGCGAATTCGTGACGAGGCATTCGTGGACAAACGCATCTGACAGCCGCGCGGTCTCATCTGCGCAAAACGGAATCCCGTGACATCAAGAAACGGCAAACCTCTCGTAATCACAGCGGGAGAGCCCGCAGGTGTCGGGCCGGACCTGTGTCTGGCACTGGCCGAGACCAGGTGGTCGAATAAAATCGTTGTCATTGCAGACCGGGATTGCCTTGATGCGCGGGCGCGACAGCTGGGTGTCGAAAATTCACTCGAGATCCTGAATCAGCCGCTCTCGAACCCGACAGTCTGCGGCACGCCCGACCCCGCCAACGCCGAATCGCTGCTGGCAGGACTCAAACGCGCAGTAGCGGGATGCGTCGAAGGGCAGTTTTCAGGGTTGGTAACGGGGCCGCTGCAAAAAAGCACGATCAACGATGCGGGATTTCCATTTTCCGGTCACACCGAATACCTGGCGGAGCTCACGTCAATATCAACGCCCGTCATGTTGTTGGTCGCAGACTCGATGCGGGTGGCGCTTGCAAGTACTCACATGCCATTGCGACAGGTATCAGACTTTCTGACCAGGGGCAGGCTTCGCGACGTTATCAAAGTACTGCACGCCGATCTTGTTAACAAATTCAGCATCCCGGATCCGGAACTCGTCGTTTGCGGACTCAATCCGCATGCGGGCGAGAACGGTCATCTCGGTGAGGAGGATGCCGCGATCATTGAGCCGGTTATCGCCGAATTTCGGCGAAACGGGATGAACATACGCGGGCCATTACCTGCGGATACTGCGTTCACACCGGCCGCGGGCCACGCGGATGCGGTACTGGCGATGTATCACGACCAGGGTTTGCCAGTACTGAAATACGCCGGGTTCGGCAATGCGGTCAACGTAACCCTCGGACTTCCAATTATCCGAACATCCGTCGACCACGGTACGGCGCTCGATATTGCAGGCACCGGCCAGGCAGACGCTGGCAGCATGACTGCAGCGGTCGCCCTGGCCGCAAAGATGTCCGGCGTATGAGTCGCGGTCACCGACCACGCAAACGCTTCGGCCAGCACTTTCTGACTGATGCGACTACCATCGGGCAAATTGTCGCTGCTATTCAGCCGCAGGACTCCGATATCCTGGTCGAGGTCGGGCCCGGCCAGGGGGCAATTAGTGAACCGCTGGCGAAACTCGCCGGCGAATTTCATGCGATAGAACTTGATCGCGACCTGGCTGCAGTGCTCAGGAGGCAATTCGCTTCGCAAGCGAACGTAACAATTCACGAGGGAGACGTACTTAAGTTCGATTTTCCGACGATTGGCACCGAACTGCGAATCGTGGGAAACCTGCCATACAACATTTCCACCCCATTGTTGTTCAGACTCGTTGAATTCAGGCAAGCGATTCACGACATGCACTTCATGCTGCAAAAGGAAGTTGTTGATCGTATGGCGGCACCGCCCGGCAACAAGTCCTATGGTCGATTGAGCATCATGCTCGGCTGTTACATGGAGATCGAACCTTTGTTCGATGTGCCGGCGGCATCTTTCAATCCACCACCCAGGGTCACATCGTCAGTTGTCCGAATGCGTCCATTACCAACCGGAACCCATAATATCAGCGACCACAAGAGACTCTCACAATTGGTTGCAGAAGCATTCAGTCAGCGGCGAAAAATGCTGCGTAACGCTCTGCAGGCCAGCGCAACCGAGCAGGATTTGCTTGCTGCCGGGATGGACCCTCAATCCCGACCAGAGCGCGCAACGATCACTAATTATGTCGCCCTCGCTAATCTAATTGCCAGTCGGTTGCGATAGAATGCGTTGACGAATGGATAAGAAAAACTGTGAAATCGGAATCGAAGTCGCCACGGACTACATTGATGATCAGTCCGAGCCCGACGATAGTCGTTACGTTTTCGCATACACGATTACGATTGCCAATCTCGGCAACGTACCTGCCCGATTGCTGAGCCGCCATTGGGTTATCACAGATGCCAATGGCAAGGTTCAGGAAGTAAGCGGCGACGGTGTCGTCGGCGAGCAGCCGCATCTGAATCCGGGCGAAAAATTTCGATATTCGAGCGGCGCGGTACTCGAAACGCCTGTCGGCTCCATGCAGGGCAGCTATCGAATGGAGGCGGAAAACGGCACCAACTTCGACGCGTCGATCCCTCCTTTCACCCTGGCTGTGCCTGGAGTCTTGCATTAGAAGAGCATGGCCGTCTACGCCATAGGTGATTTGCAGGGTTGTTACGATTCGTTTCGGAACCTGCTCGACAAGCTGAAATTCGATCCGGACAAAGATCGTCTATGGCTGACCGGCGACCTCGTCAATCGGGGATCGAAGTCGTTGAAGACGCTTCGATACGTTCGGAGTCTGGGCAAGTCCGCGAAAGTCGTGCTGGGCAATCATGACCTGCATTTGCTTGCGGTTGCGCACGGCATTGGCGACTCTACCGATCGCTTCGGCTCGCTTGCCAAGATTCTCAAGGCAGACGATTGTGACGAGCTGTTGGACTGGTTGCGCCGCAGGCCGCTCGTGCACTACAGCAAGAAAATGAACACGCTCCTCGTACATGCCGGACTTTCACCTCGGTGGAGCATCAGGAAAACGCTGTCGCTCGCGGATGAGGTGGAATCAAAACTACGCGCGCCGAAATACGTAAAATTTCTGGGCAAAATGTACGGCAATGCACCGAATCGATGGTCAAGTGACCTCAAAGGGAACAAGCGGCTGAGATATATTGTGAATTGCCTGACACGCATACGAATGGTTGACAGGAAAGGGCGCCTGGACTTCGAGCATAAAGGGCCGCCAGGCGGCGCAAGAAACGGCTTGAAGCCCTGGTTCGAAGTCGAAGATCCGGCCTGGGAAGGCACGCGTATCGTATTCGGTCACTGGTCAGCGCTTGGTCTGATTATCAATCCGGGCGTGATTTGCGTCGATACCGGATGCGTCTGGGGCCGCCAACTCACGGCTGTTCAACTCGGCAAGCGCCCCAAGGTTACACAGGTAAAATGCAGCTGATGAAGCGGCGATCCGTTCGGATATTCGGTGCAGGCCTGTGCGGCAGTTTGTTGGCCGTAATGCTGGCGAGGCGAGGTTTTGACGTTACGGCGTACGAACGCCAAAACGATTCGCGCAAGGCAAATGCGCCGGCGGGCAGATCAATAAACCTCGCCATGTCGGCAAGGGGAATTCATGCGCTCAAGCACGCCGGAATTTTCTCGCGCGTCGAACCGCTGCTCGTACCCATGCGTGGCCGCTTCGTGCATCACGAAGACGGGGCAACGGAACTGCAGGAATATGGCCAACGGCCCGGGGAGCAGATTTATTCAGTTTCGCGCGCGGACCTGAATCGATTGTTGCTTAGTGCGGCCGAAGACGATCACGGTGTCGGCATCCACTTTCGACACGAGGCACTCGAGCTCGATAGTGGTGGCGTTCGCATTGCAAATCTCGACGACGGCAGTGAAACAGTGGTTTCAGACACGCCGATGATCGCCGCCGACGGCGCCGGTTCGGTTTTTCGACGCGCATTGCATGAATCCGGGACGGTCAAAGCAACTGATGCCCTTCTGGATCACAGCTACAAGGAGCTGACGATGCCGCCGGGACCGGGCGGAGAATTTCAGCTCGAGCCGGGTGCATTGCACATCTGGCCACGCGGCGGTTTCATGCTTATCGCCTTGCCTAACCCGGGCGGCAATTTCACGATGACGCTGTTCCTGCCGAACACCGGCCCGCAGAACTTCTCGAAGTTGAGGACCGGAAACGAAATCGAGGCTTTCTTTGATGCGCACTTCGCCGACGTTCGATCGCTCCTTCCAGATCTGGTTGAAATGTTTCAGCAAAATCCGGTCGGCATCCTCGGCACCGTCCGTTGCGACGGCTGGCACGATGGAGGACGTGTGTTGCTCGTCGGCGATGCGGCGCACGCCGTGGTGCCGTTTCATGGACAGGGAATGAACCTCGCTTTCGAGGACTGTGTGTTGCTGGATCAGATCCTCGACGAACAGGAGCTGTCATGGGCCGAGGTATTCGCCCGCTTCGAGTCCGGGCAGGTCGCTAATGCGAATGCGATCGCGGACATGGCGCTCGAGAACTACATCGAGATGCGGGATACGGTCAGAAATCCCAAGCATATTCTGCAAAAGGAGCTGGCATTTGAGCTAGAGCGCCGATTGCCGAGCCGATTCATTCCCCGATATTCGATGGTCATGTTTCACGCAGAGATCCCCTATGAGACAGCGCAACAGCGCGGCAACATTCAGGCGCAACTCCTGGATGAACTCACACGGGATGTCGACGATGTAGGACAGATTGACATCGACGCAGCGGAACGCGAAGCGTCGGCACGGCTGGCACCGCTTAGTAAACTGCATTAATCGGGGACGGACCCGGGGTCCGTCCCCATTCATCTACGTCCTGTCCAGCGTCAAAAATGAATATGCGATTACTGAGGAATCGTCGGCGGGAAAGTCCTCCTGCTCGACGACCTGCCATTCCTCGTTACTGATTTCTGGAAAAAAGGTGTCGCCATCGGGCAAGGCGTCTATCCGGGTCATATAGATTCGATCGGCCGATGGCAACATTTGTTCATATATCTTGCCCCCGCCAATTACCATCACTTCTTCGGCACCGGCTGCGAGCTCAAGTGCGTCCTCAGGGGTTGCTACTACCTCACAACCCTCGATTTCCAGACCGTCCCGGCTGCTTACGACGATGTTTATTCGATCCGGCAAGGGTTTTCCGATCGACTCGTAGGTGAGACGTCCCATGATGATGGGTTTTCCGGTAGTCAGCCGCTTGAATCGTTTCAGGTCCCGGGAAAGGTACCATGGAAGCCCGCCGTCGCGACCAATCACGTTGTTCGTCGCAGCGGCAACGATGAGACTAATTTTCACGATCGAAACTGTAAGGAACTAAACGGCGACTGCGGCACGAATATGTGGATGACATTCGTAGTTCAGGATCTCGAAATCCTCGAACCGATAATCGAAAATGCTTTCCGGCCTGGTTGTGATCGCAAGTCGTGGCATGGGCAGCGGTTCACGCTGCAATTGTTCGTTCGCCTGCTCCATATGATTGAGATACAGATGGCAGTCTCCGCCTGTCCAGATGAACTCGCCGACGTTCAGATCCGCTTGCTGGGCGATCATATGAGTGAGCAAGGCATATGAGGCGATGTTGAACGGCACCCCGAGAAACGTATCGGCACTGCGCTGATACAAATGACAGGAAAGTTTGCCTTCGGCGGCGTAGAACTGAAACATGCAATGGCAGGGAGGCAGTGCCATTTTCGGTATTTCGGCAACATTCCATGCCGATACCAGCAATCGCCGCGAATCCGGGTTTTGTCGCAAGTTCGCTACCAGTTCGCGGATCTGGTCGATTTTCCCGCCGTCAGTTTCCGGCCAGCTGCGCCATTGCACGCCATAAACCGGGCCCAGCTCGCCACTATCGTCCGCCCATTCGTCCCAGATAGACACGCCATTGTCTTTGAGATACGCAATGTTCGAGTCCCCACTTAGAAACCAGAGCAGCTCGTGAATGATTGACCGCAGATGCAGTTTCTTCGTCGTAACCACCGGAAAACCCGCGCTCAAGTCGAATCGCATCTGATGACCGAACACACTGAGTGTTCCAGTGCCAGTGCGATCATCTTTTCGTACGCCGTTGTCGCGCACATGCCGCATCATCGATAGATATTGTTGCATCTTAAGCAGCTTCCTCCTGAGGCGAGTGATTTCGGTAGGCGAGTATCAGCATTATAAGTCCTGCCAGGACCATCGGAACACTCAGGGCTTGTCCCATCGTGATCCAGCCGAAAGCCAGATAACCGGCATCTTCGCTCAGGTGCGCATCCGGAACCCGGTAAAACTCGATAAAGAACCGGAATATTCCGTACCACATCAGGAACATGGCGGAGACCGCCATATAAGGCCTCTGTTTGGCGGAGAACCACCATACGATCAAGAAGAGAACCAGACCCTCAAACAAGGCCTCGTAAAGTTGCGACGGATGCAGGCCCTGACCACCGACTTTGAAACCCCAGGGCACATCTGTTGGTTTGCCCCAGAGTTCGCCGTTGATGAAATTGCCGATACGCCCGAAACCCAGACCAAGCGGACAAAATGGCGCCAGAAAATCGGTCATTTGCCACATCGTCTTGCCGAGACTGCGGCCGTAAAGCCACATAGCTGTCAGTACACCAACGAGGCCGCCATGGAACGACATGCCGCCTTTCCATATCTTGAATATATACAAGGGGTCTTTCGCCATCTCGTCCCATCCATAGACGAGGCAATAGCCGATCCGGCCACCGAGAATCACGCCGAGCATCACATAGAACACGAGGTCGTCGACCTGTGCCGGCTTGATCGGCGAGTAGCTTTTCTCGGCTCGCTTGCGCGCCATCATCCAACCGAGCACGAAGCCGAAAACGTACATCAAACCGTACCAGCGAATCGTTAACGGTCCAATCGAGAAAATGTCCGGATCGATATCGGGATAGGTGAGCATCGGCAGTAGTCTAACACCCATGAGTTATAGTGCCCGGATGAGTGCGTCTTCAATATCTGAAAACCGGCTGTCGACAGAAACCAGCCCGTATCTGCTGCAACATGCAGACAATCCCGTTCACTGGTTTCCCTGGGGCGGAGACGCCCTCGAACACGCCAGGGAAAGTGGCAAACCGATATTATTGTCGGTCGGATATTCAGCCTGTCACTGGTGTCATGTGATGGCGCACGAATCGTTCGAAGACAAGGGCACCGCGTCACTGATGAATGAACTGTTCGTCAATATCAAAGTCGACCGCGAGGAGCGGCCTGATATCGACAAAATTTATCAGACAGCGCATCAGTTAATGACACAGCAACCGGGCGGCTGGCCGCTGACGGTTTTTATCAATCCCGATGACCAGCGACCGTTCTTCGCAGGAACATATTTTCCAAAAGACGCCAGGTACGGCATGCCGGCCTTCTCCGATCTCATACAACGCGTTGCAGATTACTTCGCCGAGAATCGGGAAGAGGTGGTGAGCCAGGGCCAGCAATTACAGGACGTTTTTGGAAAACTCGAGCCCGAAAGCATCGACACCGACTTCAAGTTGGACGCAGAACCCTTGCATGCCGCGAGGCAGAAAATTGCGCAGAGTTTTGACCGCGAGTTCGGCGGTATCGGAACTGCGCCGAAATTTCCACATCCCGAGAGTCTCGAACGATTGTTGCGTCATTGGCGGGCGAGTGCGAACGACGCCGAGCCGGACGTGGACGCGCTGTTCATGGTGTCACTGTCACTGACGCGCATGGCACAGGGTGGTATCTACGACCAACTCGGCGGCGGATTCTGTCGATATTCAGTGGATCGATACTGGCAGATTCCACACTTCGAAAAAATGCTGTACGACAACGGTCCGTTGCTCGCACTTTATGCCCAGGCGTTCCTTGCCACGGGTGACGAACTGTTCGGACGCATTGCATGCGAGACGGCGGACTGGATGCTCACCGACATGCAGTCCCCTGAAGGCGGCTTTTATTCAACGCGCGATGCCGATTCCGAAGGCGAAGAAGGTCTCTACTATGTCTGGACGCCGGAGGAAGTCCGCGAATCACTCGACGATGACAGCTACGCGCTATTCGCGGATCACTTCGGCCTGAACGAGGATGCAAACTTCGAAGGAAAATGGCATCTCAGTGTGCGGAAGCCCTCGAAAACCATCGCCGGGGAAACTGGTCAGGATGAACAGGACGTCGAGCAGATTATCAATGATGCCCGACAGATTCTTTTGCAGGCACGTAGCCAGCGCGTCGCCCCGGACAGGGATGAAAAACAACTGACATCGTGGAATGGTCTGGCGATCCGCGGCCTCGCCATCGCCGGCAGGATTCTCGAAAGGCCGGGGCTGATCGACGCAGCGGCGGCAGCCGCCGACTTCATCGGCCGCGACCTGATCCGCGACGGCCGGCTGCTCGCCAGCCACTTCAATGGCGACTCGAGGCTGCCGGCGTACCTGGATGATCACGCCTTCATGCTGGACGCCCTGCTTCATTTGTTGCAGGCACGGTGGAATGGCAAACACCTCGATATGGCGATTCGCCTGGCCGATCTGATGCTGGACTACTTCGTTGATAGCGAGAACGGCGGTTTCTATTTCACGGCCACCGATCATGAGATGTTGATGCACCGGCCGAAACCCCTGGCCGACGAGGCGACGCCTTCCGGCAATGGAATTGCCGCGCTCGCACTTCAACGACTCGGCTATCTGCTAGGCGAAGCGCGATACCTCGACGCCGCGGAGAGTACGTTGAGAACTGGCTGGAGGGCGATGGCCGAGTATCCGCATGGCCATGTAAGTTTGATTACGGCTCTGGAGGAGTACCTGACGCCGCCCGAGACCATCGTCATTCGCGGGTCGGCCAAAAATCTGAACATCTGGCGGGATGCGGCAGCAAAAATCTATGCGCCGGGCCGGCTGGTGTTTGCGATCGATGCGCAAGTAAGTGATATGCCGGGCGCCCTTGCAGAACGTCGGGCCGTTGATCAGAACACGGTGGCTTATCGCTGCCTGGGTAGTCACTGCTCGTTACCGATCACCAGTCTTGACATTTTCGCGAAAGAGCTCAGCGAAACCGATCAGTAGTCGAACTTCTTTTCGGCAAAAATCCGCTGAGCAGTTTCCCAGACCGGACCCGGTTGACCGTCGCCTACGGGTTTGCCGTCGAGTTCGACGACGGGTGCCACGTCCTTGCTTGAGCTGGTCAACCATATCTCGTGCGCAGCTCGTGCTTCCTGCATCGTCACAAGCCGCTCTTCGACCTGTGCGGAGCCATCCTTTCGAAGCATGTCCAGCAACATCAGGCGCGTGACGCCGGGCAGGACCTGATTATCCAGCGGCGGCGTGGCGACGACGCCATTCTTAATAATAAAAGCATTGGACGCACTGCCTTCGGTGATCTCGCCGGCGCCGTTAAACAGCAGTGTCTCGTCCCTGCCCTCGGCCTGTCCTTTCTGAAAATGGATGATGTTCCCCAGCAGAGCAGTGGACTTGATATTGCATCGCCGCCAGCGCATGTCCTCGGCGCTGGAAATTTTCAAAGGCTTGATTTCCGAAGAGATAGTGAGCGGAGATGCGAACCCGAATACTGTCGGAGTTACGCCGACCGGATAAGCATGATGGCGTTTGGTATCGGCACCGCGGCTGACCTGCAGATAAATTGCCAGATTGCCGGCACCGTTTTCATCGACGAGTTTGCTGCAGACTTCTCGCCACTGCTCCAGCGACCAGTCCAGATCGATTTCTACTGCACTGAGACCCTCACACATACGGTTGTAGTGCAGGCTGAATCCGATCGGCCTGCCGCCATGCACCGGAATTACTTCGTAAATTCCGTCGCCGAACAGGAATCCGCGATCCAATGGAGAGATTCTTGCCTCTTCGAGCGGCAGGTAGTCACCGTTTAAAAAAGCAATAGTCATTACGCTAATCCGCAGTGATCGCCTCTTTCGCCAAGGCTACATAGTACGGCATGCATTCATCGAAAAGCGCCTTCAGGTGTTCGGGAAACGGCTCTGTCGACGGCTCGTAGACCTGAAAACCGGTGGAACGATGAACGCTGTCGTACCAGTACTCGGCCCAGATACCGTCTTCCGGTCGAGCACCGGCCGACCAGCTCAACATGGCCTCGTTGAACGGAATGTCGATGCGGTCGCATAATTCTCGCAGCACGCCTCGAGGATTCCTCAGCGTGGCTTCCGAGTCCAGTACGGCTGGCTCCTGCCCCAGCGCTCGCAGAAATTCGACCAGATCCAGATGCATTTTGTAGCCGACGTCGCGAAGCGTGGGCTTGCTGACCTGTCTCGCATATGACGGCAGCATGTCCCTGGGATGCCGGGTGAGCATCACATTGACGGTTTCTGCCATGAACGATTGATCCAGCTCGACCAGGTGATGTGTCATCTGCTTGAAGAACGCAATCCCTGTCGGCTGTGGTCCGAGAATCGTGTCGGCAACAACTTTCTCGCCATCGTTCTCCATTGTCGCGATGATCTCATCGGCCCCCGGGTGATAGTCCCTTGCAGGCGAATTCACCAGGTAATGCGCATACAGCGGTTCATCATAAACGGTTGTGTCGGCCCGCTGGGCAAAGGAATACATGAGGGCTGTCGAGATGTTTCTCGGCCCGCTCCAGACGCAGAGTCGAATGGGTTTCCTGGCCAACGCCTGTCCTACGATGCCGCAGCGCCGACCGCTGCCTTGATTTCATCCTGGTACAGCGCCTCGAGCCGGCGCGTCATTGGCCCACACATGCCCTCGCCGATGACGCGTCCATCAATGGCCTTTACCGGCGTCAGTGCACCAAACGTCCCGGTCAGGAACGCTTCGTCCGCGCCGTAAACGTCAAACAGGGAAAAGTTTTTTTGAAAACACGGGATGTCATTCTTGCCGCACGCGTCGATGACCTTGCCGCGGGTGATGCCGTTCATGCAGTACTGGCCGGTTGAGGTCCACACCTCACCCTTCTTCACCATGAAGAAATTGGTGGCGTTGCAAGTCGATACGAAACCGTGGTCATCGAGCATCAAAGCCTCGTCAGCACCGGCCTCGAGTGCCTGGACCAGAGCCATGACTTCATGCAGCTTGCTGTGACAGTTCAGTCGTGGATCAAGATAGTCCGGCGATCCGCGTCGAATCGTGCTGGTGAAAAGCGTAACACCGGCCTCTTTGCTCTCCGGGCTCGCTTGTTTGTATTCGGCGATGATGACCAGGTTGGGGCCGCTAACGACAAGTCGCGGGTCCTGCGACGGCGTCCTCTTTGTGCCCCGCGTAACCATGAAGCGCACGTGCACGTTGTCGCGCATGTTATTGGCATCGAGCGTCCTCCACAGTGCGGCAGTGAGGTCCTCACGACTCATCTTCAGGTCCATGCCGACGGTCGCTGCCGCCTGCCAAAGCCTGTCCAGATGTTCATCGAGAAACACGAGAACGCCCTCATGCAAACGCAGGGCCTCCCAGATGCCGTCACCGATCAGATACCCACTATCGAATACGGAGATGCTGGCCTGATCTCGAGGCACGAGGTCTCCGTTGACGTAAATCAGGACCTTGTCATTACGATCATCAGCGATCGCGTTATGTGTCCCGTGAACCATGCGTTTTTCTCGGCGTCTAATGCGCTGCCCGTCTCAAGGCTGCGAACATACACGCTTAATGGCGGAATGCAATCGAAACGGCGTACACTTGCCAGGACCCATAACGAGGAAAATTCGGATGCGTAGCACTAATCTTGTCGTCGCCGGCCTGATACTGGTCGCGTGCTGCGCGTATTCGAATGCCGATGGTCGTGGCGATTTCGTAGCGACACTCGTCGCCTCATTCGAAGAACCCTGGGCGATGAGCTTTCTGCCCGATGGGCGCCTGCTGGTGACGGAAAAGAAGGGTCGATTGATCGTCGTTACGCAGGACGGCGAAAAATCCGAACCCCTGATCGGCGTTCCCGATGTCGATTACGGCGGTCAGGGCGGACTTGGCGATGTTGTGCTGCATCCTGATTACAGTTCGAACGGCCTCGTCTATATAAGTTACGTCGAAGCCGGTGAGAACGATACCAGAGGCGCCGCTGTCGCGCGCGCCAGGCTCGCCCTGAGTGAAGACGGTGGCGGCGCATTGAACGACCTCGAAGTTATCTGGCGCCAGCATCCGAAAGTCACCGGCAAAGGTCATTACGGGCACAGAATCCTGTTCTCGGCCGACGGCTATCTGTTCATTTCGTCTGGCGAACGTCAGAAATTCGACCCGTCCCAGGACATGAAGCAAAACCTCGGCAAGATCGTGCGCCTGCATCACGATGGTTCTGTTCCGAATGACAATCCGTTTTCGGTCCAGGGTGGTGTTTCGGCACAGATCTGGACACTCGGCCATCGAAATCCCCTGGGAATAGCCTTCGACAAACAAGGCCGGCTCTGGAACGTCGAGATGGGACCCAAAGGAGGCGATGAACTCAACCTCGTTGTGCGCGGCGAAAATTACGGATATCCGATCGTCTCGAACGGCGACCACTACAACGGCAAGGAAATTCCGGATCACGAGACGCGGCCGGAGTTCGAAAAACCCAAGATCTGGTGGACACCGGTTATTTCACCCGGCGGCTTGATGTTCTACTCCGGGGATCTTTTCCCCGAGTGGAAAGGCAACGCATTCATCGCCGGTCTGTCATCGCAAGCGCTGGTGCGAATAAGCATCGCTGGCGATTCCGCAGTGGAAGCCGAGCGATTCGCAATGGAAAAGCGAATTCGCGCGGTCAAACAGGGACCGAATGGCGCGATATGGCTGCTTGAGGACCGTGATGGCGGGCGCCTGCTGAAGTTAACACCGGAGAAATCATGAGTCCTTTAAGCGGCAACTGCCTGTGTGGCGCAGTGCGCTTCACTGTCGAAAGTGTCGAGCCTGAATTTTATGCCTGCCATTGCGACATGTGCCTGCGCTGGGGCGGCGGGCCATACCTTTCAGTTACATCGACCGGGTTGAAATTTGAGAATGACGAGAATTTGGCGGTTTTCGACTCTTCGAGCTGGGCGGAACGGGCATTCTGCCGGTTATGCGGGACAAACATTTTTTATCGCGTAAAGAAGCTTGCCGTACACGAAGTCAATACCGGCACATTCGATGATGCATCGTCGTTCAGGATGATCGGTGAGATTTTCGTCGACGAAAAACCCTCTTGTTACGAGTTCAGCGGTGACCATCCGCGGCTGACAGGAGCCGAGGCAGCCGAACGGTTCTCCGTCTCAGCGGATTGACCCGAGTGCCTGAGCTTGATTTGGTGGTGTTCGATATCGCCGGCACGACGATCCGCGCGTCAGACCACGTTCCTGCCGCATTCAGTGAGGCATTCGCAAACGTCGGCATTCAGTTATCCGATCAGGATATTCAGGCGGTTCGCGGCAAATCTAAACGCGAGGCGATTGCCGAGTTGTTGCATCAAGACCTCGATGCGACAAAAATCTATCTGGATTTCAAGAAAACTCTCATTCAGAAATATGACGCACAGGGGGTTGAACCGATCGACGGCGCAGTGGAAACGTTCGAATGGCTGAGGTCGAGGAATATCAAAACCGCTTTGACCACGGGCTTCGACCGTGATCTCGCGCACCGTCTGATTCGCGATGTAGGCTGGGACGAGAGTTTCGATGCTGTCGTCTGCAACGACGATGTTGACCGTGGGCGTCCGGCCCCCGACCTGATACTTCGCGCAATGGAATGGACGAATTGTGAAAATCGTAATCGGATCGCTGCTGTCGGCGACACGGTCTCGGACCTGGAAGCTGCCGGGAATGCCGGTGTTGGGTGGTGTATTGGCGTGTTGTCGGGCGCTCATGACGAGGAGCAACTGAACTCCTGCGCACACACAGCGATCATATCGAGCGTTGCGCGACTACCTGACGTGTTAGTAGGCGGCCAGGTCCCGTCCGAATTCCGCCTTGATGTCGATACCGTTAGGCCCTTCAAAAACGACCGGTATTGACTGCACGCGCATGCCGTTATTTCGCAGCACGACAAAGTGCAGATGTGGCCCGGACGAGAAACCGGTATTGCCGGAGTCTGCAATGTACTCGCCGCGTTTCACTTCATCACCGGGCCGGACTCGAATCGTGTTCCAGTTCAGATGCGCATAGATCGCAAACGTCCCGTCATCGTGCAGGATACGAACCAGGTTTGCTGACGAGCCGTCTTCTTCCGGATCTGGCCCGGCGCGATAATTGGTGCTTGCCACTTCAATGACCATTCCTTCACGGGCCGCGTAGATGTCGGTGCCGATCGGCATCACGAAATCTACTGCGTAGTAACTGTCGGCCGTATTGTGTGTCACGCCGATCGGGAACGCCTGCGACACCTTGAATTTGTTGGCCAGGGCAAACGGCGCCCGATATGCCCGATCCGTGCTGTGCTCCGCTTCCGGATCGCCGTGCAGGTAGATGTAACGATAGCTTACGCGGGGCGCCGCAAATTCGTGTAGCGCATCGAATTGCAGTAATTCAGTGTCGCTGCGAGGCGGTAGCACCCAGCGCATTGACTGCTCGGCTGGCGGCATCTTGACATCCTCGAGCACATCGAGCGCGAGTACCAGTTCGACTGGCGCGTAGAATTCGTTTCTCGCGTATAGCTGAAATTGCTGGTCTAACAGGCGGTGTTGCACCGATACGACCGGATCCTTCTCCCCGGTTGGAAGGTCGCGAACTTCGGAGCTTGCCTCTTCCTCGGGCGCCCTGTCCGTATATACCCATTCGCCGTCCGGGCCTTTGTACTTATAAAGAGTCTGCGCCAGGCCGAGTGCGGAAGTAATTAACAGAACTGCAGAGATCAGAAGCGCTGACGTTCGTGAACGACTGTTCGCGTTGTGGCAGCTAACCGATGTCGATTCGCTGCCAGCCGTCTTCCATGCGTTTGATCTCATAGGCTGGCCAATACTGGTTGTCGAGCTTCAGTGTTATCACTTCCGCCGCACCATTCCATGTAATCGTCTTGAGGCGCACTGACGCTTTGTCCTTCTTGCCTCTGACAACATCAACAAAGGTTCGCAGATCCGGTGTTGCCTTGCCGTCAACCTCGACAATTCGCCGTCCGGCCCACAATCCATAACGGGTTGCGGGCGATCCGTAACTAAAGAAGGCGATATACACGCCATACGGATTGATACCCCGTTGCGCGGCCATTGCCCGGTGCGGGTCCTGCAACAATGCGCCAGCCCACGATACTGCCCACTCTATTCCCAGCCCGTCCAGTGCAACGGTCTCAATTTCGAGTTCTTTTGCAGCACCATTCCGCCAGATCGTTACCTCGACGACGGGCTTCTTCACTGCGCGCTCAAGCTCACGAAATGTGGTAACCAGCTGCCCGTCGATCGCCAGAATCATGTCGCCATTCTTGAGTTTCTCTGAGGCGGGCGACCCCGCTACCAGGCGACTTACGCTCAGCACTCGGCGTCCCCGAGGATTGAAGTCCTCGAGCCTGGAGAGCCACTCCTCATCGAGGCCGAGTTTGCGGGCTGCAAACAATGGCGAATACGCGACCTCTGCCTCCAGGGAAAATAGCGGGCGTCCGGCCTGCACGAGATCGACGAGTTCGCTGACGAGATCACTTCCGACACCCCGGTTGAATTGCGCGGATTCGTTACCGGCCTGAATGGCGAAGCTGGACCAAAGAGCTGTCACGCGGCCGCGCTTATCGAGCAGAACACCATCGACATCCGCCGGCGCATTGACGAGGTCAATGCCTTCCAGATTCGTGTCGCGGAACCTCAATGTTCGCGACAACGGCATTGTCAGCGGATCCACAGACGACACGGTGCTTGCCTGATGCACGAGTTGGTGGTCGCCCTTGAGACCAACTACCCAGACCTCGTCTCCTGGTTTTACCGGCTCGGTATTGAGCGTAGCTGCTCTTACCGGCGTGTCGCCGATCGATGCCGGGTCGTACGAGACCACAGCGAGATTATGCAGCGGGTGAACGTAATCGACTTTTCCCCGAATCTCGAGAGAGCCGGCGAATGTAATGCTCACGTCTCCCATCGCAACAGGAACCGTGTTCCTGTCGACGACGACGAGACCTCTCTCGGTGTCGACGATCAGACCGGTGCCATAGTAATGGCGGTCCGCCACACCCGAAACCGTATAGGGCAGGTCGAAATTGACGACGACGAGTGACGACACGATCTTTCGCACCCGCGGATCGCTGTGTCCGTTAAACCTTGTGCTGCCGGTTTCAGCTGCTGGAGCACCAGGCCCGGCCGCCAGATCCGTGCAGGGCCATAACCCCGTTGAATCGTCCCGTTGACAGCGCCGCGTCGGAAACCAGCGCCTGTCCATTTCGAAAGAGCGCACGATACTGTTGCGCGGGTCATCGATGGTCTTGTACCGGACCGTCGTCCGATCGCGATCGCCCAGGCCGTCGATGATCTTTTCGAGGTCCGTAATGCTTGCCACCGGCTCACCGCCGACCTCATTGATAACGGCACCCCTGGGGATCGCCGATCTCGAAAGCGCGTAGCCGGGGTTCGCGACGTAGACCCCGTCAGGTGGACGATTGTAATGACGCGCTTGCTGATACGACAGGTCGTGAACGATCGCATCTCCAAACTCCATGTACTCGTCCGGAGATATTCCGTGAAGATCACCGACCAGGACGGTCTCACGCACGGATTGCCCGCCCCGTTCAAGTTCGATCGTGATTTCCTCACCTACATTGTCATCGAGTATTGCGGCAAGCGGCACGAACTCCATGACAAGCTCACCATTAATGCGAAGCAGTATGTCGCCCGGGGCCAACTTGCCATCGGCGTCCGACTGAGGAATAACCTGCTCTACGGTCAGCATCCCGGTCTGATCAGGATTCGCCGAACGGACGAGCGCCTCGGACTCTTCGGTCAAACCAAGCCTGCCCAACTCGTCGTAAGCCTTGAACTCGAAAACGGTCTGCAGCGTACCCCGGGAAACGAACTCACCATTTTGCAGGAGTCTCAGAACCCGATCGATGCGATGGAGCGGCAGGAAAAAACTGCTCGCCGCAGAGTTGGCCGCGCCCGCATTCAGCGCGACGACATCACCTTCTATGTTGACGACCGGCGATCCGGACGAGCCGCCGGACGTCCCCGACGCCGCCTGGAAATAAAATGTATTGAAATCGTTGTACTTGCCGCGACCATAGTCCGGTGCTTTCCGGTCCAGTCGTGCAATCGTTCCTGAAAGTATCGATAGCTGCTCGCCTGCATCGTTGCCGACAACTCGAATCTCGCGGCCGATGCCGGCAGCGCCCGGCGCGAGCGACAGCTCTGTCGGCTCGATGTACTGCAGGTCCTCCGGGTCGTATTTGAAAAAGCCAAAGTCATGCACCGGGTCGCGATATATCGGCTTTAGTTGTACTTCCTCGTTGTTGAGAAAGATTGCTTCCGCCACGACCGGGCCAGGCGTCACAACGTGGCGATTTGTCAGAATCAGGCCGCGTTTCGCATCGACGACGAAACCGGTGGCCTGCGTCGACGAGTTCCATTCGGTATCGAAAGCCCGCGTGCTGTCGACCCGGATGGACACAACACCCGATGATATCCGCTCGATGGTGCCGACCCATGCCGGCTCTTCGCCATACGCCTGGATCGTGACCAATATCACGAAAAAAACTAGAAACGATTTGGTTTTCATACGTCCTCTGGACCCGAAGAAATCTATCCGGTTCCCTTTTCTGACGACGGCCTGTAGGCGAGATCGAGACTTCTCGCGGCTTTCACGTCATCCAGTCGCCGCACCGGCATCGTAAACGGCGCATTTTTATGCTCCGCACCCTGACTTTTGGCATCCTGGGCGATTGCGACCATCGCGTCAACGAACCGGTCGAGGGTTTCCTTGCTTTCCGTCTCGGTCGGTTCGATAAGCAGGCATTCCGGAACCAGCAATGGGAAATAGGTGGTCGGGGCATGAAAGCCGTGATCCAGCAGTACCTTGGCGACATCCATCGCTGTCAGGTCGATCGTCCTGGACTCCGACTTCAGCGTGATAATGAACTCATGGCTGGCACGTCTTTCCGGAAATGCGAGATGGAAGCCGGCTTCCTTGAGGCGCGCCTGCAGGTAGTTTGCGTTCAACGTCGCAAACTCTGCGATACGCCTCATGCCGTCCCGGCCGACCATGCGCATATAGACGTAGGCACGCAATAACACTCCGGCGTTGCCCATGAAGCCGGACAAACGGCCGATACTCTGCGGTAAATCGTCTTCGGTCAGCCAGTCGAAGCGGGTTTGTCCTTTCTCCTCGGACTCGCCGACAATCGGCACCGGCATATATGGCAGCAGGCGCTCGCCGACGCCAACCGCACCGGAGCCTGGCCCACCACCGCCATGCGGCGTGGAAAACGTCTTGTGCAGGTTCAGATGAATGACGTCGAAGCCCATGTCACCCGGCCGAACCTTGCCGAGTATGGCGTTCAGGTTGGCCCCGTCGTAGTACAGCAGTCCGCCCTCGTCGTGCACGAGATTCTGGATTTCCATGATCTTGCGCTCGAATACGCCGAGCGTGGACGGATTCGTCAGCATGATGCCAGCCGTATTCGGCCCGAGCGCTTCTTTCAGTGCCTCAATATCGACATCGCCGTCTTCGTCCGTCGGCACTTCACGTACGATGCATCCGCACATTGTGGCCGTCGCCGGGTTCGTGCCGTGCGCCGCATCCGGGACGATTATCTCGTTTCGTTCCTGATCACCTTTCGCAACATGGTAGGCGCGAATCATCGCGACGCCCGCAAGCTCACCCTGCGCGCCGGCCATCGGGGTAAGCGATACGCCTTTCATGCCCGTAACCGACTTGAGCATTTCCTGCAGCTCATACATGCACTCGAGGAAGCCCTGGCCGTGGCTCACCGGCCCCAGCGGGTGCCTGCTCGTGAACCCTGGTAGCAGGGCGAGCGCGTTACATGCCCTCGGATTGTATTTCATCGTGCAAGAACCGAGCGGGTAGAAATGGGTGTCGATCGAAAAATTCTCTTGTGACAATCGCGTGAAGTGCCTCACTACCTGCAGTTCCGATACCTCGGGCAATGGGGCGGCCTCGTCGCGGAGGAACTGCGCCGGAATATCGTGTTCGGCGACTTCTGCAGGAGCCTGAGCGAACGCCCAGCGGCCCGAACGCGATTTTTCGAATATCAGTGGATCTCTCATATCGATTCAGTCTTCGATCTGTATGCCGAGCGCCTGGTACGCAGTCTTGTAGTCCGGTTCTTTCGACATGTCCTCGATTTGTTCTTCGTGCACGACCGTGTTGTTTTCATCGAGTACAACGACAGCCCTCGAAAACATGCCAGCGAGTGGTCCTTCGACAATTTGCACACCATAATTTTCGCCGAATCCCATGTGGCGAATCGCGGACAAGCCGACGACCCGTTCCAGAGAATGCTTTTCGCGAAATCTCCTGTGCGCAAACGGCAAGTCGTAAGAAATCATCAACTCCGCGACGTCGTCGTAATCCTTCGAAAACTTGTCAAATGCGATCACCGATTTGGCGCAGACCGGTGTGTCAATACTCGGAAAAATATTGAATATCTTTCGCATGCCGAGCCAATTGGCGAGCGTGACGTCTTTGAGATCCGTATTTACCAGCGAAAAATCCGGTGCCCTGCTGCCTACGCTCGGCAAGTCTCCGTGTGTACGGTAGGTCCCACCCTCATGCTGAACTTTGGCCATCGATCAGGCGCTCCTTACATTGTTCGCGTTCATGATTTCCTGCAAAGCGTCGGCGTAAGCTTCGAGGTCCGATCGCGTCTTGGTTTCCGTCGCACAGACGAGCAGCGAGTTGCCGAGTCCCGGAAAATCCCGCGACAGATCGTAACCACCGAGAACCTGCCTCGCAGCCAGCGCGTCCAGGACCGGGGCAACCGCACGGTCCAGCCGAATCCCCGCTTCATGAAAATGTGGCCCTTCGAACAGCCGCTCGACACCGTCGATTGCCGTCAGGAGTTTCAGCAGCTCGTTCGTTTGCCGATGAGACGCTAGGGCCACGCGCGACATCCCCTGAGCCCCGAG
>Ga0255052_10000282_pt1 | contig 40183 bp, 33 predicted proteins | sample JV7_2_21_MG_FD_188632 | JGI IMG/M metagenome (GOLD analysis project Ga0255052, IMG submission 188632) | Seawater microbial communities from Jervis Inlet, British Columbia, Canada - JV7_2_21 | ecosystem: Environmental > Aquatic > Marine > Inlet | place: Canada: British Columbia | collected...
ACACTGGTATTTCGAAAAGACCTGATTGCGGGCAAGATTGCCGAAAAATATTCCTACATCGAGCGCAACTCGCTGCGCGAAGCTGTCTATGAAAAACTTGGCGCCGAAACTGTCAAAACCGAGGCCGGCAACTTTGACGCAATCAAGTACCGGCGCCATCGGGTTGGCTCATCACGTAGCGCAATCATATGGTTCGCACCGAAACTCGAATACCTGCCCGTGCAGATGCGACACTTCAAGGGCGATAAGGCAACTGGCACGGTTATTTTGAAACAGTACTCGGTGATCGAAGGTAACTAGAACCCATCTCATAACTCCGCGTGGCCGCGAAGCGGAATTGTAAGACCGGTTCTAGGCTTTGGGAAGCGTAACGCCGAGCTGGCCCTGGTATTTGCCGCCGCGATCCTTGTATGAGGTCTCACACTCCTCGTCCGACTCCAGGAACAACATCTGGGCAATTCCCTCGTTTGCGTAGATTTTTGCCGGCAGCGGCGTCGTGTTCGAAAACTCCAGCGTGACGTGACCTTCCCATTCCGGTTCGAGTGGCGTGACATTGACGATGATGCCGCATCGCGCATAGGTCGACTTGCCGAGGCAGATCGTCAACACGTTTCTCGGAATCCTGAAATATTCCACAGTGCGCGCCAGCGCGAATGAGTTCGGCGGAATGATGCAGACATCAATTTTCTTGTCGACGAAACTGCTCTCGTCGAAGGATTTCGGATCGACGAATGCTGATTCGATGTTGGTAAAGATCTTGAATTCGTCCGAGCAACGAACGTCGTAGCCGTAACTCGAGGTTCCGTAGGATACGATCCGCCCGTTGTCACTTTCCCGGACCTGGCTCGGCTCGAAGGGTTCGATCATCCGGTGCTCTTCTGCCATTCGTCGAATCCAGCGGTCGGATTTGATCGTCATCAACTGTCCTCAACGACGATTTTGGGAAAACGACGGCTGTAGTCCTTGCCCTGGATCGCGAGTAAGGCAGCCATGCGCCTCGCCGCTTGCCGGTAGGCTTTGGCATGGGGCCCATCCGGCTCGGCAATCACACTCGGCGTACCGCTGTCTGTTTGCTCCCGGATCCTTACGTCCAGGGGCAAAGATCCGATCAGTTCCACGTCGAAGTCAGCGGCGATTTGCTCTCCACCGCCACTGCCAAATACCGGTTCCTCATGTCCGCATTCGCTGCAGACATGGGTGCTCATGTTCTCGATGATTCCGAGTATCGGCACTGACACCTTGCGGAACATCTGCAGGCCCTTGCGTGCATCGAGTAGTGCGATGTCCTGCGGCGTCGTGACGATTACAGCACCGCTGACGGGAACCTGCTGTGAGAGTGTCAGCTGAATGTCCCCCGTACCCGGCGGCATATCGACAATCAGATAGTCGAGACTGTCCCACTGCGTCTGGTTCAGAAGCTGGTTCAGGGCACTGGTGACCATCGGGCCGCGCCAGACCATGGGTTGATCGGCATCGATCAGGAAGCCGATCGACATGACCTGCACGCCGTGTGCGGTCAGGGGTTGCATCGATTGCCCGTCCGCACTGGTCGGACGTTCCCCGGCTACGCCCAGCATCTGCGGCAGGCTCGGACCATAGATGTCGGCATCGAGTATGCCAACCGACGCCCCTTCGATTGCCAGTGCCAAAGCGATGTTCGCCGCCGTGGTCGATTTGCCGACGCCGCCTTTGCCGGAGGCAATCGCGATAATGTTCTTGACGTTGGCCATTGGCTTCAGATTTCGCTGCACGCCGTGAGCGGTGACCTTGCTCGTGACGGTCAATTCGACCGTTTCAAGCGCTGCGATCTCGCGGATGCCCTCCTCGAGTTCAGCCTCGATGCCCTTCGCCGGGAAACCAAGCTGGACCTCAATCTTCGCCGTCGAATTGCTCAGCTCAGCGCTCAGAACCCGTCCGACGGCGCCAAGCGGCTTGTCGATGCCCGGAACGAGCATCGAGCCAAGGGTCTCCTTTAGGTCAGTTTCTGCTGACAATGTCACACTTCGCAATTTTGTATTAGGTAAAATTTGTGGCGGATGCCGCGATTTGTGCGGCGTCGGGGCCGCACATTGTAACGGAGCGTCTGGGCACAAAATAGTCGGTTATGGATTTTTGCCTGACCGGGGCTCGGATTCGCACCGCAGGTGCTGTGGCATAATCGCCCGCTCTTGGGCCGGATGGACAAGGGACCGCGGATAAGGCCGGCAATGGCCTGGAATCTGTTGTCAGCTTGGGCTTTAGCGAAAGCGGATTTGACTGTTTTAGGAATGCATGCGCGGATTACTGCAGGGATGCGAGCCTGTAACGGCCTCGTATTGTGTTCGTCTATCTTGCGAAAGCACATCAGCGGCGATTTTTTGACGGATAATTTGTCATGGGCCTGCTAGGCGGTTTCCGTGCCGACCAGCTGATCAGCCAACTGGCGGCTGAGCCGGACACCTCTTCTCGCATGGCGCAGAAACTCACGGAGCGCCTTAAATCGATCGGCCCCAAAGTCATTCCGAAAGCCATCGATGCGCTGGCGATGAGCGACAAAAAACACATGATGATATTTGTCGACATACTGGCCAGCCAGGTCTCGAACAAGACGCTCAAATACTACAAAGAAGGACTGGCTGACGGTGGGGATCGCGTCGTATCCGGTACGGCATGGGCCCTGTCGAGCAGTAATAATTACAACGCGAACGAGTTGCTCGATTTCTTTGAAGATCCGGAGGTGTCGAAGCCTGCGTTGATCGAGGTCCTCAAGACCCACAAGCAGGGATTGAACGTACATGACGTGCTGCAGCGTGCCTACCAATTGGACAGCAAGGAGAAAGCGGCCCTGTTCAACATCATCGAAGAGATGGTGTCCGAGGAGATGATTCCGGACCTGATCGCACGCATGGGTGGCAAGGATCCGGTAATGAAAGTCCATCTGATCAACCTCGTGTCGAAATTCGACAGGTCGGAGGTCACCCGGGCACTGGAGACGCAGCTCGGGGACCCGAACAAGATGGTTCGAAATGCTGCACTCACTGCACTCACTACGTGCGAAGGCGATATCAACATCAACAAAGTCGCCAAGCTACTCCGGGACCCTGATCTGGACGTTCAAAACAAGGCAGTCGATGTCATCATCAAAATCGACCACCCGGAGACGATCAAGTTTCTGATACCGGCACTCAAGGACGAGTCTGAATATACGAGGCGGGCCGCTGTCGAAGTGCTCAATGAGATCGGCGACGCCGGTTCGGTCAAGGACTTACTGGGGGCGATCAAGGACGACGACTGGTGGGTTCGCGCGAGGGCCGGAGATGCGCTGGCGGAAATAGGCGGTCCAAGAGTCATGAATGCCGTGCTTGAGCTCATCCAGGACAAAGACGAGGAAATTCGCCGCAGCGCGATCGAGATCATCAATTCCACCAAAGACGAGGCGGCTGTCGAGCACCTGATGAAAGCAACAGAAGACAAGGATTGGTGGGTGCGGGAACGGGCTGTCGATGCGCTGGCACAGATAGGCGACAAAAAAGCGGTTCCGAAACTGGTTGCGATGCTGGGACAGGACGCCAGAACCGACACGATCGTCGTACGCGCACTCGGCAAGCTTGGCGGTCCGAGAGAGATATCCAAGCTCGTGCCATTGCTCAAGCGACCCGAACGCGAAATCCAGGTCGAAGCGATCAAGGCGATTTCGCACCTCGCTGACGAGAAGCGTGCTGAAACGGTACGCGGTGTCTTGCAACAGATTAAGCAGTCCGAAGACCCAACGATCATCAATAGCGCCGACATGGCGATCAAGGAAATTGATGCCAAGTTCTCGCCAAGCGTGCTGAAAGAAAATATTCGCGCCGAAAAGATGCAGGAGCACACCAAGACCTTGCTCATCGACGACAAGGATCTCGGCAAGCTCATGGACGCGCAGTCCCAGGAAGAAGAAAAAGCCGCGATGCCTTTTCTGGATGTTTCGAAACTCGAACCCGGAGCGGTTATCGAGGGCCGCTATAAATACATCGAAAAGATTGGCAAGGGCGCATTCGGAACCGTTCTGTTGATGCAGGACCAGGTCGTCCAGGAGCGCCTGATTCTGAAATTCCTCAATCCAAACGTTTCGTCGGATGAAGAAATGATGCAGCGTTTCGTCCACGAACTGCGTTATTCACGCATGATCACTCATAAGAATGTCATTCGAATTTATGACTTCCTGCATTTGCAGGGCGCTTACGCCATTTCCATGGAATATTTCCCTTCGCATACGCTTAGTGGAGAAATCCCCAACAGCAAGCCGATGGACTTCAAGAAAGCCCTTGGCTTCTCCTATGACATCGCGACCGGCATGGCCGTCGCTCACCAGGCAGGCGTCATTCATCGCGACCTGAAGCCTGCGAACATCCTGGTGAACGAAGATGGCCTGCTCAAAATCGTGGACTTTGGTGTTGCAGCGGCTGCGAGCAGTGGCGATACGCAACTGACCAAGACCGGCTATGTAATCGGCTCACCGAAGTACATGGCACCCGAGCAGATTCTGGGCAAGAAAGTCGACGAGACGGCGGACATTTACAGTGTCGGCGTCATCATGTACGAGATGGTGACGGGCGTTCCGCCGTATAGCCGGGGCGACCACATGTCGGTCATGTATCAACATGTACAGGGTAAGGCCAAGCTCTGCCAGGAGATAAATCCGGACGTCCCCGATGACTATGCAGCCGTGATTGCCAAAGCAATGTCGGTTGATAAAACCAAGCGTCACTCAACGATGGAAGAGCTCATCGACGCGCTGAGCGGCGTTGCATTGTAAATCCGGTCTCAACAATCCTTTTGGCGGACATGCGGATTGCCGAGACGGGTTCCAAGAAATGTGCGGCACCTCACTGGTGCCAGGCCCTGATTCATCCTAGGATACGCGCAATTGGTCATAATATGATTGAAGCCTGGGCGCAACATCTGTGAGTTCTTATGCCGCGTATTGATTCCTTCCTGAAGCTGGGCCTGGCCCAGGGCTGCTCGGACGTGCACCTGGCGGTCGGTGTACCGCCAATGCTGCGGATGAACGGTGATCTGATGCCGATCAAGTTCCGCCAGCTATCGGATTCCGAGCTCGAGGCCTACGTCATGGAGATCCTGACCGACTCTCAGAAAGAGTATTTCTATTCAGGCAAAGATCTCGACTTTTCCTACGTCAGCGAGGACGGTGACCGGTTTCGCGTTAACCTGTTTCGCAAGGACACCGGAGTCGGCGCGGTGTTTCGGTTCATACCGAGCGAGGTGCCAACACTCGAGGGCCTTAACATGCCGCCTGTGATCCGGGATTTTTGCGATTTCCATCAGGGAATGGTTCTCGTCACCGGTTCGACTGGGACAGGCAAGTCGACAACCCTTGCTGCCATGATCGATCACCTCAACAAGACCCGCAATTTGAATATCATCAGCCTTGAGGATCCGATCGAGTTCGTACACCCAAGCAAGAATTGCCAGGTGATCCAGCGCGAGTACGGCACACACCTCAAGAACTTCGCCGACGGCGTCCGCTCCGCCATGCGCGAAGATCCCGACGTGATCCTTGTTGGAGAGCTTAGAGACGCAGAGACGATTTCAATGGCGATGACCGCAGCTGAAACCGGCCACCTTGTTCTGGGCACATTGCACACTACCGGTGCAGTCAAAACGATTGACCGTATCATTGACGCCCTGCCGGGCGAGCTTCGCGAACAGACCAAGAGTTTCCTGTCCCATAGTCTGAAAGCAGTGGTAACCCAGGTTCTCGTCAAAACATTGGACGGACACGGCCGGAAAGCCGTTCTGGAAATTCTTGTCAATACTCGCGCCATCTCGAAGCTAATTATGAACGACCAGTCACATCAAATACCGGCGCAATTGCAAACCGGCAAGGACCTCGGCATGCAGTTGATGGATGCGGCGCTGCTGGAGGCGATCGAGGCAAATGAAGTCGATCCCGATGATGCGTTTCGATTCGCAAACGACAAACGAATGTTTCAGCGCTATGTGACAGATTCCAGTCTCGTGGCAGTACTCGACATCGACGCCGGTGATACCAGTGTAAACCTTCAACCTGACGGGACCATGGATCGTTGAACAAGATCGACAAGTATCTGACTGATGCTCTGGCCAAGCAGAGTTCGGACCTGCATTTCATATCCGGGGACCCCCCCCGGGTCCGGGTACATGGGTCGCTTGGCACTCTGACTGAGGACACGCTGACAACGGACTTCGTAAAGGACTGCATGTACGAAATCATGACCGGCACGACGCAGAAAGACTTCGAGCGTGATGACGCCGTGGATTTTGCTTACGAAATACCCGAAATATCTCGATTTCGGGTCAACGTCATGCGTCACCTGAACGGCATCGGTGCGGTATTCCGGGCGATACCTTCGAAAGCACTGACGCTCGAAGAGCTCGAAATGCCGCCCGCCGTTCACAGCATGTGCAAGCAATCTTCAGGCATGATCCTGGTCACCGGGAAAACCGGATCCGGAAAGTCCACGACCCTGGCTGCAATGATCGACGCAATTAACAAACGACTGAAAGGCCATATTCTCACAATCGAGGATCCGATCGAGTTCGTGCACGCCCGGCATGGCTGCCTCGTCAGTCAACGTGAGGTTGGCGTCCACAGCGGATCCTTTGCCGAAGCCTTGCATTCCGCATTGCGTGAGGACCCGGATGTCATACTCGTCGGCGAACTCAGAGACCTGGAGACCATCAGCGTGGCCATCACCGCCGCCGAAATGGGAATTCTGGTTCTGGGAACACTGCACACTAATGGCGCGGGCCAGACCGTGGACAGGATAATCAATACCTTTCCTGCCGATAAACAGGGCCATATCCGAACGATGCTGTCGACCTCTCTGCGCGGCGTCATTTCCCAGCAATTGCTACCGACCAAGCATAAGCCGGGCCGTATCGCCGCTCTGGAGATTCTCATAAATACCTCGGCGGTCGCCAACCTCATTCGCCAGGGCAAGCTCGATCAGCTCGAGACTTCGATGCAGGCCGGCGGCAAGGTCGGTATGCAGACGATGGATAACGCACTCATGGACCTGGTCGACAGAAGATGGGTATCCGGTAAAGAAGCTTATCACCAGGCGAACAACAAGCAGATGTTCCAGAAGATTCGGAACGACACCTAATGCCCTGTAGATAAAACCAATAATTGAATCCACGCATGGCATAATCGCCGCCTTATGAGCGATGCCGTACGTCATATCTTCGTTAGCAGTGCACTCCCTTACGCGAATGGCTCCATTCACATGGGCCATGTGCTCGAGTATCTGCAGTCGGACATCTGGGCCCGATTTCAGAAGCAGCGGGGCCATCTCTGCACGTATGTTTGCGCCGCAGACACGCACGGCACGCCGATCATGATCAAAGCGCGGGAGGAAGGCATCACCCCCGAGCAACTCATTGAACGTGTCTCGGCAGAACAGCACGAGGACCTGAAAGCCTTCGGCGTCGCATTCGACAATTTTCATACGACGCATTCCGATGAGAACGAGCTGATCGTTCGCAAAATGTACAAAGCATTGCGCGAAGCCGGGCATATCTATACGAAGACAATAGAGCAGGCTTACGATGAGTCGGAAAACATGTTCCTGCCCGATCGATTCGTACGAGGTACCTGTCCGCGCTGCAAGTCCGAGGATCAGTACGGCGATGCCTGCGAGGTCTGCGGTGCCACATATTCGCCGGCCGATCTCATCGACCCCGTATCGGTGTTGTCAGACATCAAGCCCGTGTGGAGGAAATCGGAACATTACTTTTTCAAGCTGAGTGACTTCGAAGACAAACTGCGAAAGTGGATACACTCCGCGAATTTGCATCAAAACATTACGAGCAAGCTCGAAGAGTGGTTTCAGGCGGGACTGCAGGACTGGGATATTTCCCGTGACGCGCCTTATTTCGGCTTCAGGATTCCTGATACAGAAGACAAATATTTTTACGTTTGGCTGGATGCGCCGATCGGTTATCTTGCGAGTTTTTTGCATCTCAGCAACCGGCGCGACGACCTCGACTTCGATGACTACTGGATGGCTGGGAGCGACAAAGAGGCGTATCACTTCATCGGCAAGGACATCGTCTATTTTCATACCCTGTTCTGGCCGGCCGTACTCGAGGGGTCTGGCTTTCGTCAGCCCACCAGCGTATTCGCTCATGGCTTCCTGACAATCAACGGCCGAAAGATGTCCAAGTCGCGAGGCACTTTTATCAATGCGAGGACCTATCTCGATAATCTGAACCCGAATTATCTTCGCTATTACTACGCCGCCAAGCTCGGGCCGGGCATGGATGATATCGATATGAACCTCGACGATTTTGTCGCGAGAGTGAATTCCGACCTTGTCGGAAAGCTGATCAATATCGCCAGCCGATGCGGCGGCTTCATCACCAAGTCATTCGACGGCCGACTGGCCGACGGACTCGATGATCCTGCACTGTTTGCCGAGTTTACCGATGCAAGTGACAAGATCGCAGCTCACTTCGAGTCGCGCGAATACTCCAAGGCAATGCGGGAAGTCATGGCACTGGCCGACAAGGCGAATCGATACATCGAACAGAAGAAACCCTGGGTCATGGTGAAGGACGAGAGTCAGTTGCCGGATGTCCAGACCGCCTGCACCCAGGGGCTCAACATGTTCCGGACTTTGATGGTCTATCTCACCCCGGTCCTTCCTGAAATTGCGGAACAGGCGCAAAAGCTTTTCAAGGAAGGGCCGTGGGACTGGCACGCAGCCAGCGAGCCCTTACTGGGTCAGCAGATCTCGAAATACAAGCCTCTTTTGACACGAATAGAGAACAAGCGGGTTGAACGCATGATCGAACAATCGAAAGAAACCGGGGCCGGCACTAGCGGCAACACGGATTCGTCTGAAATCACCATCGACGAGTTTGCGAAAGTCGATATGCGCATTGCGCGGATCGAGAAGGCGGAGCTCGTGGATGGCGCCGACAAGCTCTTGAGGCTAACTCTCGATCTCGGCGGTGACGCACGCACAGTTTTTGCCGGCATAAAATCGGCGTATGAACCGGAGTCGCTGGAGGGCCGCCTCGTCATTGCGGTTGCAAACCTGCAGCCCAGAAAAATGCGTTTCGGCGTGTCCGAAGGGATGGTGCTTGCTGCCGGACCGGGCGGTGAAAATATTTTCCTGCTGTCTCCGGACACGGGGGCAGAACCCGGTATGCGGGTGAAGTAGCGAGTGAACGGAACCTACGTCAATTTTCCGCATGGCCGCGAAGCGGTCTTTGCGGGATGGGATGCAAGAAGCGAGGAGCGGCTCGTGAGGAAATTCGAGGTAGGTTCCCATGTCTGATCTGATCCTCATCCTGGTCGGCACCGTACTTGTCAATAATTTTGTGCTGGTCCGATTCCTGGGTCTTTGCCCGTTCATGGGCGTGTCCAGAAACCTCGAAGCGGCATTCGGCATGTCGCTGGCAACGGCTTTCGTATTGACCTTGTCGTCGGCCGTCAGTTATCTGCTGCACGAGTACCTGCTCGTGCCGCTGGAATTAGGCTACCTGCGCACCATCAGTTTCATACTCGTAATCGCGGTCAGCGTGCAATTCACGGAAATCATGGTCAGGCGATTGAGCCCCTTGCTCGATCAGGTGCTCGGCATCTTCATTCCCCTGATTGCCACGAATTGCGCCGTGCTTGGCGTCGCCCTGCTCAACGTACAACAGGCCAAAGGATTCGTGCAGTCCGTCTTCTTCGGGTTCGGTGCAGCGATGGGATTCGCCCTGGTCATCGTCTTGTTCGCCGCCATACGCGAACGTCTCGACTCCGCAGATATTCCGTTACCGTTTCGCGGCATGGCGATTGCTCTAATGACTGCAGGAATGATGTCGCTCGCTTTCATGGGATTTTCCGGAATGGCGCGACCTTGAGTAATACATGTCATGTGGATCGCAGTCGCAACAATAGCTGGAATCGCACTCATTGCCGGCCTCGGCCTGAGCTTCGCATCACGGCGCCTGCCACCGAACGACGACGATCTCGTCTCGAAAGTCGACGGACTGTTGCCGCAGACGCAATGTGCGCAGTGCGGCTACCTGGGTTGCCGGCCGTACGCCGCGGCAATCGTTCACGAAGCTGCACCGATAAACCTTTGCCCGCCCGGAGGCGAAGACACGGTGCAGCGGCTTGCCGGCCTGTTGGGCCGCGATGTCGTCGCACTGGCGAATTCTGCGCAGTCCGATATGAAACATTCGATTGCATTTATCGACGAGTCTCTCTGTATTGGCTGTACGCACTGCAGAGACGTCTGCCCGGTCGACGCCATCATCGGGGCCCATCAGTTCATGCATACGATACTCGCCGACGAGTGCACCGGCTGCGAGTTATGCCTGCCGCCCTGCCCCGTTGATTGCATACAGTTGAAGTCCGCGGCATGACTGCTCCTACATTTGATCTTGGCACGTTGCACGGCGGTTTGCGTCTGCCCATACTGAAGGACGAGTCGACTGCTCAAGTCATACAGCACGTGCCGATTCCGTCACAGCTCATACTGCCGTTAGCGCAGCATGCCGGCGAACCGGCGCACCCAATCGTGAGTATTGGCGAGAGAGTCCTGAAAGGTCAGCTGATCGCTGATGCGGACGGAATCATCAGCGCACCCGTGCATGCTTCGTCGTCGGGCAAGGTCATCGCGATCGAGCAGTGGCCGGTTTCGAGGCGCCTCGGTGAGAACGCGCCATGCATTGTCATTGAGTGCGATGGCGCCGACCAGGCGGTACGCCTTTCGGAACCTATTGTGCCGTTCGAGAAACTGGGCCCGGACACGCTGTTTCAGAAAGTTCTCTACGGCGGAATCGTCGGCCTTGGCGGCGCTGTCTTTCCGACGGCACACAAACTGATGGAAGCGACGACCGAGGATCTTGAACACCTGGTATTGAATGGCGTCGAATGCGAGTCGTATATCAGTTGCGACGACATGCTGATGCGCGAGCGCGCGATGGCGGTGGTTGTTGGCGCGCAGATACTTTTGCACGCCCTGCGGCTCGATCATTGTTTCATTGCCGTGGAAAGCGACAAGCCCGAGGCGATCCACGCGTTGGCCGACGCGCTCACCGAAGTTCAGGACGAGCGGATTGCCGTAAAGCAAATACCGACCATCTATCCCTCGGGCGCCGAAGACCAGGTTGTCCAACTCGTCACTCGCAAGGAAGTACCTACCGGTGGCCTGCCGACCGACGTCGGCTGCCTCGTCCAAAACGTCGGGACCGCTGCTGCAGTTTACGACTGGATCTGTAGCGGCGAACCGCTCATCTCCCGGGTTACGACTGTGACCGGGGACGGTGTTGTAGCGCCGATGAATGTCGTATCCCGGATAGGTACGACTGTCGCCGACGTGGTCAATTTTATTGGTGGTTATTCGGAGCGTGCGAAGCAGTTGATTATCGGCGGGCCAATGACCGGAAAGTCCGTGACGACCGATCGCGTGCCGCTCGTCAAAGCAACCAATTGCATACTCGTGCTGTCCGATACGCCACCGATCGGCGCCGAACGGCCGTGCATCCGTTGCGGCGATTGCGCGCAGGTATGTCCGGTGCTCCTGCTGCCGCAGCAGTTGTTTTGGTACGCCTGTGCGGACAACGAGGCCAAGTTGCGATCTTACGGCCTGACGGACTGTATCGAATGCGGTTGTTGCGACCTTGTGTGCCCCAGCCACATTCCTTTGACCGCAGACTTTCGAAGTGCAAAATTGCGAATGCGTGAATTAGCAGACGAGAAAGCCAGGGCCGAACGTGCCAAACACCGATTCGAAACGCGCACGGTGCGCCTGGAGCGCGAACAACTGCAGCGCGCGCAGGAACTGATGAAACAAAAAGAACAGATAAAAAAGGCAGGCCCGAGAGCGATCGAAGAAATCCTCGAGCGCTCCGGGAAGCCTTCCGGTCCGGATAAGGACGAGTAGTGGAATTCGAACGCCACGACGCGCCGTTCCTTACGCCAAAAGTGGACGTAGCGTCATTAATGCGCCAGGTACTCTACGCACTGATTCCGGCCTTGGCAGCACACGTCTGGTTTTTTGGGCCGGGTATACTCTTCAATCTCATCATTGCCTGCGTGTTTTGCTTAGGTAGCGAAGCGGCAATGATGAAAGCCCGGCGCCGTCCGGTGCAAGCGGCTCTCAGCGACTACAGCGCAGTCGTGACGGCCGCGATTATCGCCTTCGCGCTGCCTTCGTTGACACCGTGGTGGGTGACAGCGACCGCTTCGATGTTCGGCATCGTCGTCGCCAAGCACCTTTATGGCGGGCTCGGCTTCAACATCTTCAATCCCGCCATGGCGGGCTATGTCGTCGTGCTTGTCGCCTTTCCGATGCATTTGAATCTGTGGACCGCACCACGAATGGGGGACATCGACTATCAATATCCGACGATCATCGAGACCCTGCGTTACACACTCACTGCAGTATTACCGGCCGACCTCGGATTCGACGCAGTCAGCCGCGCGACACCACTCGATCAGATGAAAACGGGCCTGAGCAACATGCAAACCTTCGACGAAATTCATAATAATCCGATGATGGGGTCTTTCGGCGGCCGCGGCTGGGAGTGGGTATCGAACTTTGTCGCGCTCGGCGGTATCTGGCTGATGTTCAAAAAAATCATTCGCTGGCAGATACCGCTTGGGGTACTCGCCGGCTTGATGATTCCTTCCGCCTTCACGTACTGGGCTAATCCCGGCGTACACGCAAGCCCGGGCTTTTACCTGTTCAGCGGCGCGACAATGTTATGCGCTTTTTTCGTCGCGACAGATCCCGTCTCAGCAGCGACCAGTCCGAGAGGGCGCCTTATCTATGGCGCCGGCATCGGATTTATGATTTACGCGGTCCGCCACTGGGGTAGCTACGCGGATGGGGTCGCCTTCTCGGTATTGCTCATGAACATGGCGGTGCCGGCGATAGATTATCTGACTATTCCGCGCATTGTCGGTCACGAGAAATTTGAAACATGGCATCACAAGTCGCGAACATGACAGGTGGCGCCAAACCGGTCTGGAGCGCGGGACTGATACTGGCCGCGATCGCGGCCGTGTGCACAGCGCTGGTGGCCCTGACATTCTCAGTCACGAAGGAACGAATCGTCGCGAACGAACAGGCCTGGCTCGAGCAAAGCCTGAAGCCGGCGCTGGCTGGAATCGTTTACGACAACAACTTGATCGAATCGGTCCTTAGCATTCCGCTACCGCACGAATTGCCCGGCAATGAGCCGGTCCTGGTGTATCGCGCGCTCCTGGAGAACAAGCCGGTTGCGGCACTCTTCGTGGTAACTGCCGTCGACGGTTTTTCGGGACCGATCAGACTGCTGGTCGGTATCGATTTCGATGGAATCGGTACCGCAACGCGTGTCCTGCGACACCACGAGACACCCGGCCTGGGCGACTTTATCGATTCGGCCAAGTCAGACTGGATCGACCAGTTTGAGGATAAGTCCCTGTCGAATCCGGATCGTCTTTTGTGGGCGCTCGGCCGGGATGGCGGTGAATTCGATCAGGTTACCGGTGCGTCGATTACCTCGCGCGCGGTCGTCAAGGCGATCAAACAGACGTTGTTATACTTCGAAGCCAATCGAGAAAGCATTTTCGCAGACAAATGAACACGACAGGCATGCAATCCATTCGCAAGGCACTCTGGGACGAGAACCCGGGTCTTGTTCAGTTGCTCGGGCTTTGTCCGCTGCTTGCGGTGACATCGACATTCGTCAACGGCCTCGGCCTGGGTATCGCAACTATCGTGGTCATGACTTTCTCCAACATGCTCGTCTCAAGCACACGAATGTGGCTTCGAGCCGAGATCCGGATACCGACCTACGTGCTGATAATTGCTTCTCTGGTTACCTGTATGGAATTGTTGTTCGAAGCATTCTTTCCGGCACTCGACCGTTCACTCGGCATATTTATCCCGCTCATCGTAACGAATTGCGCGATTCTGGCCCGCGCAGAGAGCTTTGCATCGAAGAACAGGGTTGTGCCATCCATCATCGACGGTATCGGCATGGGGCTGGGCTTTGGCTTGTTGCTTTGTGCCATCGGCGCTTTCCGGGAATTCGTCGGTCACGGCACCGTACTGTCGAGGCTCGATTTGTTGTTTGGCGGCGGACCCGTTGGCGGGTTAGCGATTCTCGACAGCCCGTTCCTGCTCGCCATATTGCCGCCCGGCGCATTCTTCAGTCTGGCACTCGCTGTCGCCGGAAAGAACGTGGTCGACAGGCGCCGTAAACGCGCCGCTGGCTTCCGTCTCTCCATCTGACATCGCACGATATCCCGTGAACAGGGAAATACGCACGCTTATCTACGGCCGTCTGCAGGAAAACGATCCTGACCCCGACACCGAACTTAAACACGAGAGTCCGTTCGAGTTACTCGTCTCCGTCGTCCTGTCGGCGCAAGCGACCGACATCAGCGTCAACAAAGCCACTGATGCGCTGTTTCCGATAGCCAACACCCCGCAGGAAATTCTCGAACTCGGCGAAACCGGGCTGAAGCCGTATATAAAGAGTATCGGTCTTTTCAACACTAAAGCTGCAAACATCATCAAGACCTGCCGCATCATCCTCGACAAATACGACGGCGAGGTCCCGAGGACCCGTGAGGAACTGGAAACCCTGCCGGGCGTCGGAAGAAAGACGGCCAATGTCATTCTCAACACTGCATTTGGTGAACCGACGATTGCCGTCGACACACACATCTTTCGGGTTGCAAACCGCACCGGTCTTGCGACAGGAAAAACGCCGCTCGCAGTTGAAAAGCGCCTGACCAAAATGACGCCCGAGGAATTTCGTCAAAACGCGCATCACTGGCTGATATTGCACGGCCGCTACGTTTGCAAGGCGCGCAAACCCGAATGCGGCGAATGCATCATCCTGGACTTTTGCGAGTATCGGAGGAAAACGGTCACGACATGATTTTTTCAGAGGACAGGAAGCAGTTGCGGCAGATGTATGCCGATGCCTGGCAAAAGGCTCAAGGCGCGCAAGTACTTTCCCCACTCGAATCCCAGATCGCGCAGGTCATCGAGGATCACCCCGAATACCAGGCCGCGCTGGGCGAGGAGGACCTGACGGCAAGCTTCGCGCCCGAGGACAGAGAGACGAATCCCTTCCTGCACATGGGCCTGCACCTGGCCATCCGCGACCAGATCGCCACCGACAGGCCACCTGGGATATCCAAGGTATTTCAGGAACTTAACGGTCGATACCCGAATCCGCACGAGACTGAGCACCGGATGCTGGATTGCCTGGCGGAAACGCTCTGGGAGGCGCAGAATCAGAATGCGCCGCCTGACGAACAAAAATACCTCGAGCGGCTGCGAAAGATCGCCTGAATGCCCTGCCTGTAATAACTTCAGGCTAATTCAGGTCTTAATCAACGACTTAATGCAGGAGCCCGGTCCTAACGGGCGATTCAATGGCAAAAACGGCAAAACAACAGTATCCGGTTTCAGGCGCGGGCTTAGGCTTAAGACGCGGCCTGATGGACAAGCTGATGGCGGATCCGCCCGATGACGTCGACTTCATGGAAGTTGCACCCGAGAACTGGATAAATATCGGCGGCAGGCTCGCCGAAAAATTTCGTTTCTTCACCGAACGCTACCCTGTTCTCATCCACGGCTTGTCATTGAGCATAGGCTCCCCCGCTCCCCTCAACGTAGCGCTGCTCCGTGACATCAAAGCGTTTATGAACGATCACGATATCGGGTTTTACTCGGAGCACCTGAGTTATTGCAGCGACGACAGTCAATTGTATGACCTCATGCCGATTCCATTTACTGACGATGCCGTTCGCTATGTCGCGGACAGAATTCGCCAGGCTCAGGACATTCTTGAGCAACGCATGGCCATCGAAAATGTCTCGTATTACGCCCCAAGTGATACGTCGCTAAACGAAATCGATTTCATCAAGGCAGTGCTGGAAGAAGCTGACTGCGATCTGTTACTGGATATCAACAATATCGTCGTGAACAGCATCAACCACAAATACGATGCCAGAGAATTCATGCTGGCGATGCCGAAGGACAGGATCAGCTACTTTCACCAGGCTGGTCATTATGTGGAAGCGGAAGATCTGCGTGTCGATACTCATGGCGCTGCAGTATCCGATGCGGCCTGGCAATTGCTCGCCGACGCATACGCGCATTTTGGGCCCGTGCCAACTCTGCTAGAGAGAGATTTCAATTTTCCGCCAATTGACGAACTGGTTTCGGAAGTGCGACAGATCAAGTCCATGCAGCAGGAGTCCGCCAGTGGGCAAGCTGCCTGATTTTCAGCGCAAGCAATACGAGTTCGCTGCGCACATTCGCGACCCGGAGAAAAACGCCGCCCCCGATGGTATCGAAGACCGCAGGATGGCCATATACCGGGACCTGTTTTTCAATAATCTGCGCAATCTTTTGGGAAGCACTTTTCCCGTGCTCAAGAAGCTCAGTGGTACGGAACGCTGGGCCGGGTTAGTTCGCGAGTTCATGGTAAGACACGAATCGCAGACGCCCTACTTTCTGGAGATCCCGAAAGAGTTTCTTGCATTTCTGGAGCACGAACACACGCTCGACACAGATGATTTTCCGTTCCTGCTCGAGCTTGCCCACTATGAGTGGGTCGAGTTGGCCTTGTCAGTCTCTACGGACAGCAATGACCTGACAGCGGTTGATCCGGACGGGGACCTGCTCGAAGGTGTCCCCGTAATGTCAGTCCTTGCCTGGCCGCTGGCGTACCGCTACCCGGTACATCGCATATCTGAAAGTTATCAACCGACAGAACCCGGCGAGCAACCGACTTACCTGGCAATTTACAGAAGCGCCGACAATGAAATCAGCTTCATGGAGTTGAACGCGGTTACAGCAGGCCTGCTGGACAAGATTTCGAATAACGCCGGGCAAAAGACGGGACGCGATCTGATCGTCGAGTTGTCGAAAGAAATCAACTTCGATCCCGATGCGCTCGTGGAACACGGTGCAGCCGCACTCGCCGAACTTCGGGCCGCAGATATTTTGCTCGGCACAAATACTGGAGAATAAAGATGATGCAACTTCTGAACCGGCTGCAAGGCTGGCTTGATCTGACGCGCAAAGTAGATTTTCTTGGACCTCTCGCACTGCGGCTGTACCTGGTCCCCGTATTCTGGGTCGCCGGCACCAACAAACTCGGTGGCATGGATAATGTCATCAACTGGTTCGGCAATCCGGAGTGGGGCCTCGGGCTGCCATTTCCGGCATTGATGGCCTGGCTCGCTGTGAGCACCGAGGTGCTGGGTGCGATCGCCTTGTTGCTTGGACTTGCGACGCGCTGGTTCTGCATTCCACTGATAATCCAGATGATTGTTGCAGCTACCAAGGTGCACTGGCATAACGGCTGGCAAGCCGTCGCCGACCCGATGAGTCCGTTCGCAAGCGCCGATATCGAGGGCGCCGTGCAGCGTTTGGATCAGGCGAAAGACCTGTTACGTGAGCACGGTAACTACGACTGGCTGACCGAAACAGGTAATTTCATCATTTCCAACAACGGCATAGAATGGGCCGTGACCTATCTCCTGATGTTGCTGGCCCTGTTCTTTACCGGCGCCGGCAAATTGAGTCTGGACCACGTAGTCGCAAAATATCTGCAAAAACACTAGAACCTGTCTCTGGTTCTAGTAATGTGGCACTTGACCGGACCGTCATCGGCGGTCCGGTCTTATTTTGGGGGCATAATAATGAAAGAGTCATTCCTGGGCGCGCTCGATGTCGTCCAGATGCTGTCGGGAATTCTGGTTTTCATCATCGGCCTCGGCATTCTCGCAGTCGCGGTGATGTACGTCGTCGACAGAACACAGACCAGTCATGCCATTCGGCGAAACTTTCCGGTCATCGGTCGTTTTCGCTATTTATTCGAAAACCTGGGAGAGTATTTTCGCCAGTATTTCTTTGCGCAAGACCGTGAGGAGATGCCATTCAATCGCGCTCAGCGAAACTGGGTGTATCGGGCCGCCAAAGGACTCGATAACACGGTTGCCTTCGGCAGCACACGCGATCTGCGGCCCGTCGGCACGGCCATCTTTGTCAATTGCCCCTACCCCGTCCTGGAAACGGATGTCTCGCCAACTTCGGCATTGGAGATCGGACCTTACTGCGAAAGTCCTTACGTCACCGACTCATTGATCAATGTCTCGGCGATGAGTTTCGGCGCAATTTCGAAACCGGCTGTATTGGCTTTGTCAAACGGTTCCCGGATGGCAGGGAACTGGATGAACACCGGCGAAGGCGGATTGTCGCCCTATCACCTCCAAGGCGGCGCAGACATCGTCTTTCAAATGGGCACTGCCAAGTACGGTGTTCGCGATGAGGATGGAAATTTGAGCGATGAGAAACTGATAGAAATCGCGTCGCACGAACAGGTAAAGATGATCGAGGTCAAGCTCAGCCAGGGTGCAAAACCCGGCAAAGGCGGCATCCTGCCGGGCGGCAAAGTCACCGCGGAGATCGCCAGGATACGGGGCATACCAGAGGGCGAGGACTCGATCAGTCCGAATCGACATCCCGACATCAACAATGCCGAGGATCTCCTCGACATGATCAACCATATCCGTGATGTAACCGGATTACCGGTGGGCTTCAAGAGCGTGATCGGCGCGTATGGCTGGCTCGACGAGTTGTTCGAACTCATACACAAGCGCGGCATCGAAAGCGCGCCGGACTTCATGACGGTCGATTCAGGCGACGGCGGTACCGGCGCCGCGCCGATGAGCCTGATGGATAGCGTCGGACTGCCGATCAGGGAGAGCCTGCCGCTTGTTGTTGATATGTTGAATGCGCACGGACTCAAGGGGCGGGTTCGAGTAATTGCGAGTGGCAAACTGATCACGCCATCCGAAGCCGCCATGGCCCTTTGTGTCGGCGCCGATTTTATCAACTCTGCACGCGGATTCATGTTTGCGCTCGGTTGCATCCAGGCCCTGCAGTGCAACAAGAATACCTGTCCGACCGGGATCACGACCCACGACAAGAATCTGCAGCGAGGGCTTGTGCCTGAAGACAAAGCCGAGCGGGTTCGACAATACTCGGAGAATATGCGCAAGGAGATCGGCATCATTGCGCACTCCTGCGGCGTTCCGGAACCACGTCGTTTGAGGCGGTTTCATTGCCGCGTTGTGCAGCAAAATGGCCGGTCTGTGCCGCTCGATGAGATGTATCCGGATGTAAGGCCACCGAAGGCCGCCTGAAATCGCCGGAGAAGGGCGCCGGGCTTCGCCTGGAGCATTTTCTCAGCGCTGACGCTTCAGCAAACCCGAAGATTGTGAAATAATCCAGCTGCTCTGGACCAACATCAATCTAGATATTGGGGTTAAAAATGAAAACTGTATTGATCGCACTTGCGACAAGTGTGGTGCTCTTCGCATTGCCGGCCTGGTCGCAGGATGTGCCGGAGTTCCTTTTGCAGGATCCGGGATCGATGGGCGAGGGATGGCAAGGGTTCGCCGATGTCGGCTTCCTGGTCAACGCACTGTTGACGCTTTTGCTCGCTGCCATTCTTGGCGCCGTCATCGCCTACCATCCCAAGCACGGGCAAACGGCGGACACGCTGCGAGAGATCGAAGCGCCGAAGGTTTACATCGTGTATTCCGTGATCGGGGCCATGATCGGCATCATGGTGGTCAAGTACGGCCTGGTGGTGGGCTTTGTCCTTTTCGGCATCGGCGGGCTGATCCGATTCCGCACGGCTCTCCGGTCTCCGAGCATGACCGGCCGTGTAATATTCGTCACGCTCATAGGCTTATCGTGCGGCCTTGACCTTCCGCACGTTGCGGTAATGGCGACAGCATTTGGCTTCGCGCTTGTCTATATCCTCGATGCGAGCGTCGCGTATCGTATAGACATCAGAGCACTTCCCTCGGAGCGTGTCGCCGAGGCGGCGGCGGCGTATCGAGCGCTGCTCGAGCAAGAGGACTGTCGCATCAAGAGCGAGAAGAAGATTCCCGGGAAGAAAAGAGTCACGTTTATCTTCCAAAGCTCGAGGGACGCTACGCACCATCGTCTGGAGGATGTTCTCGATACGCAGATCGATGAATCTTTAAAGGGTTCCGTCAACTGGGAGATCGACTAGGTTGGACACCGCCTGCGCGTGATCTAGTACGATTCCTCGGGCATCGCCATGATCACTTCGCTTCCCGATACCGCGGCCTGTCGGTACGAGGATGAACGCGGCAAGATATGTGCGGCATAAAAAAACGCTGTCATGACTTTGGCCTCGAGGAAAGCCGAATCCGGATCGCCATCGGCAAGTTTCTGTTTCGCTGCCAGGGCGGCTAGCGCCATCTGCCATCCGCCGGCGACCGTGCCGGCCAGCATCAGGAGATTGACCGACGCGGCCCCGGGCGCGTTCTGATCGCCGAGCGCATTTGAGAGCAGCCACGTTACCGCAGCAATAAGGTCCTCGATTCCTGTGGACAGCGATTGGCGTATTGGTGCAAGGTCATCGACCGCGGCGAGTTCGCCATCCAGCGAGCGCATCTCCTCGATCCACTCTTTCATCGCCTTGCCTTCGTCACCCAAAATCTTGCGGCCGACCAGGTCGATCGCCTGAATACCGGTCGTTCCCTCGTAAATGGGGAGAATTCGTGCATCCCTCATATGCTGCGCAGCACCGGTCTCTTCGACGAAGCCCATGCCGCCGTGAATCTGTACGCCGAGGGAGGTCAGCTCCTGAGCGACTTCAGTCATCCATCCTTTGACTATCGGGGTTAATAACGCTGCTCGCGTACCAGCCGCAGTCTGTTCCTCAGGATCTGCACTGTGATGAATAGTGTCGACGACCGCGGCCGTAGCGTAAGCAAGGGCGCGCATGCCCTCGATCAGCGACTTCATGACCAGCAACATTCGGCGGACGTCGGGATGATGGATGATCGTGACACGCTCTTTCTGACCGGGTGCGTCGCCCTGGATCCTTTGTTGGGCAAAATCCTTTGCCAGTTGATACGCACGTTCACTGATTGCCAGCCCCTGAATCCCCACGTTCAGCCGGGCGTTATTCATCATGGTGAACATTCCTGCGAGGCCCCTGTTTTCCTCGCCGACGATATATCCTGTCGCGCCGTCTCCATCACCATAAGTCATGACACAGGTCGGGCTGGCGTGAATGCCGAGTTTGTGCTCGACCGAGGTGCAGTAAGCGTCGTTGCGTTCGCCAATGCTGCCGTCTTCGTTAATAAGATACTTTGGAACGAGAAAAAGCGATATTCCTCTCACACCTGCCGGCGCATCGGGCAATCGTGCCAGTACCAGGTGAACGACGTTTTCCGAAAACTCCTGATCACCCCAGGTTATGAATATTTTCGTGCCTGAAATCTTGTAGTGATCGCCATCAGGCACCGCTTTGGTCTTGACGGCAGCGAGATCGGAACCTGCTTGCGGTTCGGAAAGATTCATCGTGCCTGTCCACTCTCCACTGACCATCTTCGGCAGGTAGGTTTGCTTCAGCTCCTCACTCGCGTGCGCCTCGATGGCGGCGATAGCGCCGCTGGTCAGCAACGGACACAGGGAAAAGGACAGATTTGCGGATTGCCACATCTCCATCGTCGCTGCTGACACCGTCTCGGGCAGTCCCATGCCGCCGTGCTGCGGCGAGCAAGGCAACGACTGCCAGCCACCCTCGACAAATTGCCGATAAGCGTCTGCAAAGGCGTCAGGGACAACGACAGACCTGTTCTCGACCCGGCAGCCCTCCTGGTCGCCCGGCATGTTCAGCGGGCTCAGGACTTCGCGCGAAAACCGGGCTGACTCTTCGAGTATCTGGCCGACATCGTCCTCGGTGATGCTGTCGAAGTCCGGCATCTGCAGGATTCGATCGAGGCCGGCCAGCTCGCGGATCACGAAGCTCATCTCTTTTATCGGCGCGTTATATTCACCCATGCTCTATTTCTTGCGCTTGGCCGGGATATACAAGTCCGTAATCGTCCCATCGTGGGCTTCCGCGGAAAATGCGATCGTTTCGGACAGCGTCGGGTGTGGGTGAATCGTCAGGCCGATATCGCCGGCATCTGCCCCCATCTCGATGGCGAGCCCGACTTCCGCAATCAGATCGCCGGCGTTGGGTCCAACGATCCCGCCGCCCACCACGCGTCCCGACTGTTTGTCGAACAGCAGCTTGGTCATGCCCTCGTCGCGTCCCAGTGACAGCGCCCTGCCACTTGCCGCCCAGGGAAACTGGGCTTTCTCGTATTCTACGCCGTCGCGCTTCGCTTCGGTCTCCGTCAACCCGACCCAGGCGATCTCGGGATCGGTGTATGCCACCGATGGAATGACGCGCGCGTCGAAAAAACTTTTTTCGCCGGCAGCAACCTCTGCAGCCACCTTCGCCTCGTGGCTCGCTTTATGGGCCAGCATCGGTTCGCCGACGAGGTCTCCGATCGCGAAAATATGCGGCACATTGGTGCGCATCTGATTGTCCACAGAAATGATGCCACGCTTATCGACCTCGACTCCCGCCAGGTTGGCGTCGAGGCGATTACCATTGGCGCTTCTGCCGATCGCTATCAGCACCCGATCGAATAGTTCGGTCCCCGATTCGCTGTCGCCCTCATATCGGACTTCGACCCCGGGCGCGGTCGCACGCAGACTCGTTACCTTGGTCCCGAGCAGAATCTTTTCGTAGCGTTTCTTGATGATTTTCTGCAGTGGCCTGACCAGGTCCGCGTCCGTTCCCGGCATCAGGGTATCGGTCAGCTCGATGACGGTCACGCTAACTCCGAGTGCACTGTACACGCAGGCCATCTCGAGGCCGATGATGCCGCCGCCAACTACAAGTAGCCGTTTCGGGAGTGGGTCGAGTTCGAGCGCACCGGTCGAGTCCATGATGCGTGGATCTTCAGGCGTTCCAGGGAACTCGGCACTTTGAGAGCCGGCCGCGATGATGCACTGCTCGAAATCGATCGTCTCGCCGTTATCAAGGATCAGACGATTGGCTGATTCAAACTTCGCTGTTGCATGAATGACTGTGACTTTTCTTTGTTTCGCGAGCTGCGTCAGGCCACCCGTCAGGCGATCGACGACCTTGTTTTTCCAAGCCCTTAATGCCAGAGCGTCGATACGTGGATTCCCGAAGCGGATGCCGTGTTCGGCCATCGCTGCCGCATCGTCGATGACTTTGGCGGCATGCAACAGCGCTTTCGACGGGATGCAACCTACGTTCAGGCAGACGCCGCCGATTACCTCGTAACGCTCCACCAGCGTTACTTCCAGCCCTAAGTCCGCGGCCCGGAAAGCAGCGGTATAGCCGCCGGGCCCGGAGCCGATCACGACCAATTCTGCACTTCGCGTGGCTTTGGAATCCGGGTCGGGCGCAGCATGTGGGGCCCCCGCCGCCGCCGCCGCGACCGCCAGCTGTTCGGCCGGGTTTATGGCCAGGGTCTTGTCGATTTCGGGCTGATCCTCGACATCGATTGCCAGTATGGGATCACCGGCTGAGACCCTGCCACCGACCCAGACATGCACGGCCGTTATTTTTCCGGCATGTGTTGCTGGCACATCCATCGAGGCCTTGTCAGTTTCCAGCACGATAAGCGAATCGTCGACTTGCACGTGTTCGCCTGGACTGACCAGGATCTCGATGATTTCGACACCCGAAAAATCCCCCAGGTCCGGGACGAGCAGATCAATCGTATTGCTCACTTACCGTTGGCCTCGAGGAGGGCATCCACGTCACCCAGCGCTTCTCCGAGGAATGTGGTGAAGCGGACGGCGTAGGCACCGTCGATTACGCGGTGATCGTAAGACAACGACACAGGCAGCAACATCCGCTGCAAAAACTTCTTACCGTTCCAGACAGGTTGCATGGATGATCTCGATACACCGAGAATCGCGACTTCGGGCGCATTGATGATCGGTGTGAAAGCGGTCCCACCAATCCCGCCGAGACTCGACACCGTAAAACTCGCGCCTTGAAGCTGATCCGCTTTGAGCTTACCCTCACGCGCCGCCGCCGACAGTTCCCCGAGCGCTGTCGCGAGTTCGAAAACATCCATTTTGTCGGCGTCGCGAATCACTGGCACCATCAGCCCTTGCTCGGTATCGGCAGCGAAACCCAGGTGATGGTAATTTTTCTGAATAAGCGATTTGCCGTCCTCCGACAGGGAAGAATTGGCCTTCGGAAACTCCTTCAGTGTGATGATGCAGGCTTTTAGTATGAACGCCAGCGGCGTCAGGCTGATGCCCTTTTTCTTGGCGGACGCCTTCAGTTCCTTGCGCTTCCTCTCGAGCCTCGTTATGTCGGCGATATCATGCTGCGTGACGTGTGGAATGTTGATCCAACTTGCCTGCAAGCGCGGCCCTGATATTTTTTGAATTCGCGTCAGCGGCTTGACTTCGATCTCGCCGAATTTTGCGAAATCGACAGTCGGCACCTTCGGCAATCCGCCGCCGACCTCTCTCTCACCCGTGAGAATCGCCTTGACGTAGGCTTTGACATCGTCGGGAAGAATCCGATTCTTGGGCCCGGAACCCTTTACCTGAGCCAGATTTACACCCAGCTCGCGCGCCAGCTTGCGGACCGACGGGCTCGCGTGCGCTTTGGAAAATCCGGACTCGTCAATGGGTGGCAAGCTCTCCGCCGGTTGCGGCGTCGGCGGCGCTGCTGCGGACGGTGCGCTTTCCTCTCGTGAGGCGACGACCGTCGTATCCCCCTGCCCCAGCTCAGCCTGGATTGCCGGGGTCACGACGACGGTGTCGCCAACTTCCACCTGCATGTGGCCGATGACATCACCGGCTGAAACCTTGTCGCCGACTGCAACCGTCAGTTCCTCGATGCTTCCATGTTGGGTCGCCGGCACATCCATCGTCGCCTTGTCCGTCTCCAGCGTGATGAGGCCTTCTTCGCGCTTGACGTGGTCGCCGGCCTTAACGAGCACTTCGATCACTTCAACGTCTGAGAAATCTCCGAGGTCAGGAATCACAATGTCGATCGTGTCTGCCACTTTCTCGCCCTGTCTAAAGTGTTACCGGATCCGCCTTGTCCGGATCGATACCGTAGTCCTCGATTGCTTTCGCTACGGTCTTTTGATCGAAGTTGCCGTCGTCGGCAAGCGCCTTCAACGTCGTGACGGCAATGTATCGCTTGTCGACTTCGAAATGCTGCCTCAAAGCCTTGCGGCCGTCACTTCGGCCGAATCCGTCGGTTCCGAGCGTGACATATCGACCCCGCACCCAGCGTTGGATCTGGTCGGGCACGATCTTCATGTAGTCCGTTGCAGCAACGCATGGGCCCCTTCGACCGGCAAGACATTTTTCCAGATAACTCTCGCGAGGCTTGTCTTCCGGATGTAGCTGGTTCCAGCGTTCTGTCGACAGGGCATCGCGACGCAATTCGTTGAAACTCGTCACCGACCAAACGTCGCACGGGATGTCGAAGTCCTTGTCGAGCAGCTCGGCAGCGCCGATTACTTCCCTTAAGATGGTTCCCGATCCGAACAGTTGTGCGCGTACCTTGCCTTTACCGGCGGCGTGCAGCAGGTACATGCCTTTGAGGATGCCGTCCTCGACACCTGCAGGCAACGGCGGGTGCACGTAGTTCTCATTCATGCAGGTGATGTAATAGAAAATATTCTCCTGCTCGCCGATCATGCGGCGCAGCCCGTCCTGGATGATGACGGCAAGCTCATAAGCATAGGTTGGATCGTAAGACACGCAATTCGGCACTGTGGATGCGTTGATGAGACTGTGTCCGTCCTGGTGTTGCAGGCCCTCGCCCGCCAGCGTCGTTCTTCCTGCCGTGCCACCTATCAGAAAGCCGCGGGCCTGAAGATCGCCGCCGGCCCAGATGAAGTCTCCGATGCGCTGAAAGCCGAACATCGAGTAATAGATGTAAAACGGCACGGTCTGGATATCATGATTCGAATACGAGGTACCCGATGCCAGCCATGAACAAAAAGCACCGGCCTCATTAATGCCTTCCTCGAGGATCTGGCCTTTCTTGTCCTCGCGGTAATACATCAACTGATCTGCATCCTGCGGTGTGTACAACTGCCCCATGGATGAATAGATGCCGATCTGACGAAACATGCCTTCCATACCAAACGTGCGGGCCTCGTCCGGCACTATGGGGACGATATGCCGGCCAATCTGCTTGTCTCTGATCAGCGCGGTCAGTATTCGAACGAATGCCATCGTCGTCGACGCTTCGCGTTCCCCGGTCCCCTCAAGTTGAGTCTTGAAGACTTCGATGGACGGCACCGGCAACGGCTTCGACTTGATTCGTCGCTTCGGCAGATACCCACCCAGCGTTTTTCTGCGTTCGTGCAAATACTCGAATTCCGAACCGTCGGGATTCGGCTTGCAATAGGGCACATCCTCAATGTCTTTGTCCGATACCGGGATATTGAAGCGGTCGCGGAATTCCTTCAGCGCATCGACATCGAGTTTCTTCTGCTGGTGTGCAATGTTTTGGCCTTCGCCGGCCGCACCCATCCCGAATCCCTTGATGGTTTTCGCCAGTATTATCGTCGGCTGCCCTTTATGGCGGACTGCATTGTGATAGGCGGCATAGACCTTGCGCGGATCGTGACCTCCCCGATTCAGGTTCCAGATCTCGTCATCCGACATGTTGGCGACCATCGCAGCGGTTTCAGGATACTTGCCGAAGAAATGCTCGCGGACGTAATCGCCACCTTTTGACTTGAAATTCTGATATTCGCCGTCGACACACTCTTCCATGACGCGATGCAGATGCCCGGTATGGTCCCTGGCAAGCAGCGGGTCCCAGCGCGATCCCCAGATGACTTTGATGACGTTCCAACCGGCGCCGAGAAATGCTGCCTCGAGTTCCTGGATGATTTTTCCGTTGCCGCGCACCGGGCCATCGAGACGCTGCAGGTTGCAGTTCACGACGAATATCAGATTGTCGAGACCCTCCCAGACCGGCATCGTGATCGCGCCCATGGACTCGGGTTCGTCCATCTCTCCGTCACCGAGGAAACACCAGACCTTGCGGTCGCTCGGTGTAATCATCTCGCGATGCTCGAGATATCGCATGAAGCGCGCCTGGTAAATCGCCATCATCGGACCGAGGCCCATCGATACCGTTGGAAATTGCCAGAAATCCGGCATCAGCCAGGGGTGCGGATAGGAAGACAACCCGTCGCCGCCGACTTCCTGGCGGAAGCGATTCAGGTGATTTTCATCAAGCCGCCCTTCCAGGTATGCGCGCGAATATATGCCGGGCGATGAATGCCCCTGGAAGAACACCAGGTCGCCGCCATGCTCCTCGTTTGCCGCCCGCCAGAAATGATTGAAACCGACTTCATACAATGTCGCCGACGAAGCATAACTCGAGATATGCCCGCCAAACTCGGTGCTTACGCGGTTTGCCTGTACGACCATCGCCATCGCGTTCCAGCGGATATAGGCTTCGATGCGTCGTTCGATCGAACGGTCACCCGGATACTCCGGCTGCCTGCCGGTAGCGATCGTATTCAGGTAGGCAGTGTTCGGGCTATACGGCAGGTACGCACCGGAGCGGCGCGCAAAGTCAATCATCTGGTTCAACAGATAATGTGCCCGCTCGGGGCCGTGCTGGCTGAGGACCGAATCGATTGACTCCAGCCACTCGCGTGTCTCGGTCGGATCGATGTCGTCAAATCGGCTGAAATCGCTCATATTCGTCCATTCTTTTTCAGGCGACGACCTCAGCAAGGTTCACTTCGTGGCAGTATTCACTGCGTGAATTAAGCAAGGTGTCCTGCTAGGATCACCGGTCGGTCACGCGCTAGGTTATCACTGATATGCAGAGTCTGCTTCCTGAAATCAACAAGAAAAATAAGGGCATCAAGGTAAGCCATGCCGTGGGCAGTCCGGGCAGCAAGGCACTTGCCGGCATCGACCAGTTGTTGTTGATCCTGCCGGAAAAAGTACCGGCCGGCTCGTGGCGCAAGGTGCAACAAGGGAACAAGATAAGAGATCTGATGCGGCGGCGTGTCAATGGCAGTGTTCCCGCCGTCGAGACTCGCCTGAATAACAAGCGTCAGACGCGTGTGCTGGTTGGAACGGCATCGGACGATATGGATGCTTTCGCCGAACTCACGCTCGGCAGAAAAATGGTCAGCGCTGCCACGACCGAGAAAGCAGGCTGCGTAGGGATCTGGGTTCTTGGTTTTGATTCGGCGGACCAACAGCGAATTGCCAAACACATTGTGGCTGCGGCTCTTGCCGCCGGCTTTGCGATGCCCGAATACAAATCGAAAGATTCCCCTGCGCATGTCAAGACCATCAGGGTCATAGGACTCGATGAAAAAACCGATTTCAGTCGGGAGAGTGCGGAGGCCGCCGGCAACAATATGGCCAGATGGCTGACAGCATTGCCGCCCAATAAACTCGATGCCGCTGCTTACGTCAAGCTCCTGCAGGAATTAGCCAAGCAGCACGGCTGGCAATTCAAGCGATTTGCCACGAGCGAACTCACAAAACTCGGCGCCGGCGCTTTCCTTGCGGTTGCACAGGGGAACGAAAACGACAGCGCCGCGATCGTTCGTCTGCGGTACCGTCCAGGTGTGAAGTCTGCGACGCCGCAACTTAGCCTGGTAGGCAAGGGGATCATTTTCGATACCGGCGGCACAAACCTGAAACCGTTTACCTCGATGCTCGACATGCATACGGACATGCAGGGCAGCGCGGTTGCCCTCGGCACCCTGCTCGCGATCACGAATCTGGACTTACCCTACTCCGTGGATTGCTGGCTCGCCATTACGGAGAACCGGACAGGCCCGGAGGCCTACAAATCGCAGGACATAGTGGAAGCTGCCAATGGCAAGACGATTCAGACGATTCACACGGACGCCGAAGGACGCATGGCCCTCGCCGACACGCTGGTATTCGCGAGCAGAGATAATCCGGGGCTCATTGTCGATTACGCGACGTTGACCGGATCCTGCGTGAGCGCCGTTACCACGCGTTATAGCGGCGTATTCACCAATCGTCCGGACTGGCATCCGGTATTGAAGAAGACCGGCCGGGAGAGTGGCGAGCGCGTGTGGCCGTTTCCGACAGACAAGGAATTCCTGTCCGAGATAAAGAGCGATGTCGCCGACCTTAAACAATGCGCACCGAACGGCGGCGGCGATCATATCCTTGCCGCAGTGTTTCTGAACGAGTTTGTGGAAAACGACGTCCCCTGGGTGCACATCGACCTGAGCGCCGGCGGCAGAAAAGGCGGTCTCGCGAATATTCCAACGGAGATTACGGGATTTGGCGTGCGCTATACGATGAGCCTGATTCTCGACCAGCACGCGCTCGACAAACCGGATTGGAGATAAACACTATCGTGGGTACGCCGTTCATGATCGCCGATCGTTTTCGTGGCTTTCTGCCAGTCGTCGTCGATGTCGAGACTGGCGGCTTCAATTCGAAGACCGATGCTTTGCTCGAGGTAGCAGCAGTCTTCGTGGAGATGGGGGAAGACGGCACTTTTCGCCGTGACGAGACGATCCGCTATCACGTGAAGCCGTTTGAGGGCGCCAATCTCGAACCCGCATCACTGGCTGTTAACGGAATCGACCCCAACCACCCGCTGCGACCGGCAATCGACGAGCGCGACGCTTTGCAACGCATCTTTCGCGAGGTCAGACGTGCGATTCGCGAGAGCGGCTGTACGCGTGCCATCCTCGTTGGGCACAACGCATCCTTTGATCTGGGATTCATTAATGAGGCTGTGCAACGAACTGCGATCAAACGCAATCCGTTTCACTCATTCAGTTGCTTCGATACAGCGACCCTGTGCGGCGTTGCCTATGGTCAGACCGTTCTGGCCCGTGCCGTGCAGGCGGCGGGCCTTGTCTGGGACGAGAATTCGGCGCATTCCGCGGCCTACGATGCCGAGATCACTGCCGACCTGTTTTGTGACATCCTGAATCGCTTCAAGCCCATCTTCGAAACGGCGCGGCAACAGGACTGGTCGGACCAGGCAGAGGAGATTGAAGCCGGGAATTTTGAGACCAATTCTAAACGCTGCTGAGCAGGCGATGATGCTTGGTTGCGATGGGGATCGGCATGGTTTTCATGGCCGGTACCTTGGTCGGCCGGCTAATGTAGAATCCCTGTGCGTAGTCGATGCCCAGTTTCGCCAGTAACGCCAATGCCTCGCTGCTTTGTACGTATTCGGCGATCGTTTTCATGCCCGCTTCCCTGCCAATTTCTCCGATCAGTTGAACCATCTTCTGGTCGACACGTTTGTTGACAAGATCCTTGATAAAGGATCCGTCTATCTTGATGTAATCCACGGATAGCTGCTGGATGTAGCTAAACGAGCTGTAGCCGGTACCGAAATCATCCAATGCCACCTCGCAGCCCAGTTCCCTGAGAATGGCGATCTGTTGTTCAACGTGACTCAGATGGCGGACGGCGAGACTCTCGGTAATCTCGAAGATCACGCAATTGGCAGGGACATCGAATTTCACTAACTGTGAACCAACGTAAGTGCCGAGATTCTCCGCCTCGAATGCATTCGTCGACAGGTTGATCGCAAACCGCAAGTACGGGTTTTCAACCCGGAATTCCGCAAGCGCTTTGATCGCGTTTTCGATCATCCAGGTATCGATTTCCGCCATCAGTCCGAATCGTACGGCAGCAGGCAGAAACGCATCCGGCGCAATCAGACTGCCATTGGCCGATTTCATCCTCAGCAGGACTTCATGGTGCGTAGTTTCACCAGTCGAAATCTGCACGATCGGTTGATACCGCAGGGAGAACTCGTCGTTGTCGATCGCATTACGCAGATTAGTGACCCAGCCAACATCGGCGACCCTCTGTTCGGCTTCGCGTTCCGATTCCCGGTAAAACTCCATACGATTGCGGCCGCGCACCTTTGCTTCCCGGCAGGCAATGTCGGCCTGAGCGACGAGATCGTCAGCAGTATTCTCGTCCGAGGTGATCATCGTGACGCCGATACTGCAATGAATATGAAATACGCTGTCACCTTCGACGTGAGATAACTGACGCATGTCTTCGAGTATCAGCTCCGCGATGGACTTCGCCTGCCGCCTTGACGCACTACTTGCGAGGACTGCAAATTCATCGCCGCCAAAGCGGGCCACGATTCCTTCCTCGCCAACCGACCTCTCCAGCTGCCTGGCTACCTGCTTGATCAGGCGGTCGCCGGCGGGGTAACCACAGGTGTCGTTCACGTACTTGAATTGATCCAGATCGACGAACAACAAGGCACCGCGATTCTTGTTTCTGGAAGGAAGCTGAATCTCGCAGACCAGTTCTTCGATGAATCGACGCCGGTTGTAGAGACCTGTCAGGGCATCGTGATTGGCGAGCTTCAGCAATTTCGCATCCCGTTCGCTCAGTGCCGACGCAGTAGTTTCCAGGGCCTCGACGATTTCCGATATCTCGCGGTGCGCTGCCGGCTTGAATCGTACCGACAGGTTCCCTTTTGCCAGCTCAGCGATGGGTTTCTGTAGATCGGAAATGGCACTCAACGCGCGACGCAGTGACTGCCAGCCAGCCAGGCCGGAAATTATCAGCAAGCCGAGCAATATTGAGCTGGCAATCTTTATGTTGCCGACCAGCTTGGTATGAAACAGGTTGAAGTCGAGATTCAGTCCGACAAAACCGATCAGCCTTTTTTTCGTATTCGTCGATGACCCCGTCAGATCAAGATCGAACAGCCCGTCACCTGCGATCGATTCGGTCCAGATCGGCGCAAGAATTCTGAACGCCCTGCCATTGAGAAAACTGTGCTCGATACTGTACGGAGTCTCGGCATCAATGAGCGACGCTACGCTGTCGATGGTAGGCCGGCCCAGCGATGCCATTTCCGCGGTGGCATTCACCTGGTTGGCAATATCAAAAAGCACGGAACCGTCGCGCTGATAGTAGGTCACGCTATCGATTTCGGGATACTTGTGCACGAAACTCTCGAGGCGCAATATCACCTCGTCGTCGCCGGGCAGGTATAGCGGCGCCCCGAGTTCGTTCAGCTCTTCTGTCCACTGAAGTGCCCAGCGATTGTAGTTGTCCTGCAGCACCCATTGCCCGCCCCAATACAGACCGGCTATCGCCAAAGCGCCGATGGCAGCCGTAATCAGGATCTGAAGGGAGAGAATTTCATGAACCAGCACGCGTTTGCCGCCACGCTTCACTGGTTCGGCGACATCGCGTTGCTCCGCCGTCTGCCCTGTAACCAATGCCATCCAGCGTTTCATGGCACACCGTCCACGCCCGAAGCAGCCACTTCCGGCTTCTGCAGCACTGCGGGATTTGTTTGCACGTCAATCGCATTCAGTCGAGTCACGTCGGGGATCGACTTGCCGTCCCCGCGTACGATTCGACGGGCGACTGATACGACTGTTGCGGCGACGTCGGAATCGACAGACGTTGCACTCAAAGCTGCACCTAATTCGAGTAGCGTCGGGTTGAAGACTGCGATCTGGACCTGGTGCCGGGATGCATAGCTGAGCATCTGGCGTAATACAGACGGGCTGAGGATCCGGTTGTCGGGAAACAGCCAGAAACCGTCGATTTCCGGCGTCAGCCTGTTGAACATGTAGAGCGTCTCGCGATCGGAACTCGCGATCCGATAGCGAAAATTCAGGCCAGCTGTACCAGCTGCCGTGCTCGCCTCGTCGATCAGGTTTTCATGCCCTTCGCCAATGATGGCGCCGACGTTGCTTAGGCCCGGATTGAGCTCCTGCCATGCAGCGACCTGCAACGCGAGCGGGGGCAGGGCTGCAACGCCTTTGAGTTTGTCCGAGTCCAGATCGATATCGGCAGTATTGAATACCTGGCAAAAAACGACCGGTACTTTTGAGTACGCATTTGCCACGGTCGCGGCGCGCTTGCCGATCGCGATAACCAACCCTGCGTCGAAGTCAGCGATATTCGAGAATACAGAGCGAGGAGTGCGATTTTCGTCAGCCAGGTCAAAAACCGAATAGTCTTCCAGCAACGCGCCGAGTTCTGCAGCGATGTTTTCGTAGGCCGGTTTTCTGGCACCCAGAACAATAGCAACGCGCTTCGAAAACAGGTCTGGCCCGCCGACGATTGCTGTCTCTGCCGCGGCAGATACTGTGAACTCCTCTGCAGGAGCAGAATCGACCCCCGTTGTACCGGCCTGCCCTTCGGAGCCCGGTTGCTGCCCAATGATCGCGCAGCCGGAAAAGAACATTGCCAGTAGCACCGGCAAAGTCCTGACTAGAAGCGGTCTCGATAATATCCATGGTCGCGAAGCGGTCTTTGCGGGATGCGCTGCGCGAAGCGAGGAGCGTCGTGTGGTCATTCCACTCCAGCGACGAGCGACAAAGCAGAGCGCCCGCAAAGGCGCTTCCCGACTGGGTTTCGTGCCACTGGCCCGGCTGCTTTGTTGCGCGCCTTGCGAATGATCACCGACATTCGACGCGGCACGCGCCGCGCATCCGGGTCCAGTGGACGCAGAAACGCGACTCACGGATATTATCGAGACCGCTTCTGGTATTCCTGGCAATCGGTATGTGCAGTTCATCGCGAAGAATTCCCTCTTTCGGTTTTGTTCTGCTTTTGTTGCCGGAATCAGGCATGTTGAAAAGCTGTGCCGGGGTCCCGCATCTGCCTTCCTGACATGTGTGCGGAGCCGATATTTCCCTGTTCCGGACCATAATTTTCCCGGATTCCGGCACCCGTGAACACTGTCTCTGCACACCGACGCCGCAGCTTTTATGTGGCGGTCCTTTGCAGGCAGACCGCTGCCTGATCCGCGTTATGTCCATGATTCACGCGCCAAACTCCTTAGCGAACCGAGTTATGTCAAACAAAACCACATGCAAGCGGGCAGGACGTTCAGATCCGCTTTTTGCCCAATTTCGTAGACGGTGACGGCCTCTGTTGCAGTTCCATTCTGACTATGAAACGCTTGGCGACGCTTGAAAAAGGCACAGCTTCTGAAAGGAAGCGTCGCAAAGCTACCGGTCTAAGGGTCCAACTACGACAGCGGGGTTACCAGCATGGACTTCTTCTTAAACATCACTCCCTGGCCTGTTATATCAGCACTTCTGTGGATAGTGCTGACGGTCACGTCACTTTATTTCGCCCGGATTTCAGCACACAAGGCGATACGGGCTACTGCAGCGACGCTGCACGTTAGTCTGCGTTTCGCATCCAGGGCGGTGTCGCGTGCCGGGAAATCGATGGCACAACGTAACCGCGAGGTATTGCTGGCCGCCGGCCGTGAAGCGAAAGAACGAATCGTCGAGCGCGAGTTCGATCGGGTCAACGAGACGGTTCGAAAGGACCTCGCAAACTACTCGGCCCTGCATCGCGCATTGAGCGAGACAATAAATAGTATCGAGGAAGATCATCAACAGGCGGTGGAAGTTCCTCCAGACCCACCGGGTTGGGTGAAAGCCGTCGAGGCCGTCGCCAAGATAGATCATCAGGAAGGCCGAGTGCGCGTTGGCACGATACTCGCCGACATCCACAAATCGCTTGTCAAAGCACATCAGGAAGCGATGACCATGTACCGTGAGGCGAGCACCAAGCGCCATGCGCTGTTGCGCAAGATGCGACCGGACTGGCGCCAAATTCAACAAACGCTCGGTCAGGTCGGCAAGAACGTCGACAGCTTGCTGAGTCGATCGGTAACGATAGACCGCCACATGCAGGAATTCGAAGATATCATCAGCGGCCGGGACCGGGCTGTGTCGGTACTTTCATCCTCATCTCTGGTCTATTTCTTTGTGTCTCTGCTGGTGCTCTGTGTCGCAATAGGTGGCGCCACGATCAACTTTTCGCTGATCGCGAGGCCAATGGCCGAGATGGTCGGCGGCACAAATCTTATTGGTGGATTCCGCACTGCCGATATCGCTGCATTGGTCATCATCATGGTCGAGATCTCGATGGGCCTGTTCCTGATGGAGTCACTGCGCATCACCCGCCTGTTTCCAGTCATCGGCGCGCTACCGGACAAGATGCGTGTTCGCATGATCTGGATCACATTCACGTTACTTTTCCTGCTGGCCAGCGTCGAGGCCGGACTGGCCTACATGCGTGAAGTACTGCTGCACGACGAGCTCGCTACCAGCGCACTATTGCGCGGCGACGATTCCGGGACGCTGACGGGACAGTATCTCTGGATTACGACGGCTGCGCAGATGGGCATGGGCTTCATCCTGCCATTCGCGCTGACGTTCGTTGCGATTCCGTTGGAGACTTTTGTGCACTCACTGCGCACGGTGGTGGGCTTGTTCGCGATCGGACTGTTGCGCTTCATAGCCCTGGTATTACGTGTGGCTGGAAACTCATTTCGGTATCTCGGGGCACTGGCCGAGCAACTTTACGACTTGCCGCTCTTTATCCCGCTGTGGATGGAGCAACGAAATTCCAATGGCAGAGGCAAGTCGGGTAATTCATCACTGGGCGAGGTGACGTCATGAGAATTTTGACATTATTCGTAAGCTGCATGATCGTAGTAGGCTGCACGCCCTCCGTACCGACGAATACCGGTGTCTATATGTTGTTGGACACTTCCGGTACGTATCGCATAGAACTCAAGAAGGCGCAGCAAATAATTCAATACACCCTGACTCGCCTCGATGCCAAGGACACTTTCGCCGTCGCACGAATCGATACGGGAAGTTTCAGCGAAAAGGATATCGTGGCCAAAGCAACTTTCGATGACCGTCCGAGCATGGTTAACAGGCAGAAGCGGATGTTTGCGGAAGAAATTGGCGACTTCGTCGAAAATGTTCAGTCCTCGCCCTTTACGGACATCACCGGCGGCCTATTGCAAGCAGTCGAGTTCCTGAATGAGAAGGACACGGGCATCAAAACGATTCTGATCTTTTCAGATCTGAAGGAAGATCTTAAAGATGGCTACGTCCGGGATATCACTTTCGATCTCGACGGCTACAGTGTTATCGCACTGAATGTGACGAAGCTTCGCAGTGACAATGTCGATCCGCGGGAATATCTTACCAGGCTCGATGACTGGCAGACCAAAGTCGAGAAGTTCGGCGGTCAGTGGCAGGTCATTAACGATCTGGACGGTCTGGAAGGCTTGCTCTAAGCGAAGGTTTTAAGCTCAGGCTGCCTCGTCGAGCAATGTTTTCAATGGACGCTTATTCAGGAAGCGTCTTCAATGGACGCTCCTTCAGGAAGCATCTTCTATGGACGCTCCTTCAGGAAGCATCTTCAATGGACGCTCCTTGAATAAGCGTCTTCAATTCTCCTGAATGAAACATCTCGATGACGATGTCGCAACCGCCGACAAGTTCGCCTTTCACATAGAGTTGTGGAAACGTAGGCCAGTTCGAGTAGACCTTGAGCCCCTCCCGAATGTCCGGGTCTTCAAATATGTTGACGAAAGCAAACGGCTTGCCGATGGCCTTCAATGCAGCCACGGTCTGACCTGAAAATCCGCATTGTGGAAAATCCGGTGTTCCCTTCATATAGAGCAGCACATCATTAGAATTCAGTTGCTCTTCGATTCTTTCGTTTACATCCACGTTATTACACCTCAGACCCGGGTTTGCCACTATTTGTGGCCCGACTGTAAGAAATCAACACCTATTCGCAATGCGACTGATCCGGATATTCGTCGCAATCTTTCTGTGACGGATCCGCCTGCCCGCCACCGAGCAGCATCGCGGTACATCCTGCTTGTGACAGCATGAAAAGAATTACAAGCAAGCGTCGCATGCTTTGCCCGATAGCTTTTTCCGGAAGCGCCAATTGTACGCATGTTGCGCGTGGGAACAATTATCTATTTTTCTTTATTTTTCAATATGTTAAATTTCGACATCGACAGGGTTATTGAAGCACTGCTTTTGAGCCATGCAGACTCTATAATAGGCGCCCTGCCCTAGCATACAAAAACGATAACCGGGGAGAACAATAAAATGAATCCATTGAATTCCATAGGCGGCACACTTATCGGGGGCGTAGTCCTCGCGGTCATTCTCGTACTGGCAACCATGGGCGATCATATAGTCGGCGCAGTGCCCGTCAATTCGGTCATTATCTGGCTGCATGTTCTTGCCGGTATTACCTGGATCGGCCTCCTCTATTACTTCAATTTTGTTCAGGTGCCTGCGCTTGCCGACGCTGCATCTGATGACGGCGGTCCCGGCGGCGCGGGCATCACGAAATACGTCGCTCCCAGGGCGTTGTGGTGGTTCCGCTGGGCTTCACTCGTCACCTGGCTGACCGGCGCGGCATTCCTGCTGCACCGCGGGCAACTGGATGACGCTTTCGCACTTGGCATGATCGGCGACGTACCGAACGCCTATGCAACGACGATCGGCATCGGCGCATGGCTCGGCACAATCATGCTCCTTAATGTGTGGGCCCTGATTTGGCCGAACCAGAAAAAGATCCTTGGCATGGTCGAGGCGAGCGCCGACGAAATCGCAAAAGCGCGCAAAGTAGCATTGATCGCGTCGCGTTCGAACACGTTGATGTCGATACCTTTGGTCATGAGCATGGTGGGCGCAGGCCACGGCTTCTTCATGTAGGCATTGAGGCTCCATGAGCGGACGGAGCCCGGCCTTGAGCCGGGCTTCTTTTTCTGGATGGCGTGATAAGTGGAAATCGACGAGGCACTTCGCAAATCCATTCAAAAGAGTGTTGCAGACGCCCTCGCCGAGGACATCGGTGCCGGCGACCTGACCGCAGAGCTGGTTCCGCAGGACGCCAGCGTATCGGCGAGCATTTACGCGCGTGAAAATGCGATCATGGCGGGGCGGCCCTGGGTGGATGAGGTTTATGCACAACTCGATCCTGACGTTCGAATCGAGTGGTGCACAAGTGACGCTGATCGAATCGCAGAGAATTCCGTACTCTGCAAGGTCGAAGGCCCCTCTCGCTCGATCCTTAGCGGCGAGCGCACGGCGCTCAACTTCCTGCAGATGCTTTCGGCAACGGCGACAGTGACCGCGGGCTATGTCGCGGCGTTGAAAGGCACTGATGCGAGGATTCTGGACACGCGCAAGACAATTCCCGGACTCCGCCTTGCACAAAAATACGCCGTGCACTGCGGAGGCGGTGTCAATCATCGTATCGGGCTGTTCGACGCCGTTCTCATTAAGGAGAACCATATACTCAGCGCAGGAAGCATCGAAGCCGCAATGCAAGCGGCCAATGCCTCTGCCCACGGCGCAATGATCGAAATCGAAGTCGAATCACTTGATGAATTTCAGGAGGCACTGAATGCTGGCGCGAAGCGCCTGTTACTCGACAACTTTAGTCTCAATGATCTGCGCACCGCCGTTGAAATTAACCGGGTCCAGGCCGGGCCGGCAGCCGAACTCGAAGCATCCGGCGGCCTGACGCTGGACCACCTGCGGCAAGTGGCCGAGACCGGCGTGGACTACATATCGGTGGGTGCCATCACGAAAAATATCCGCGCGATCGATCTTTCGATGCGATTCGACTAGCCCACCCAGTGTCAGACCAGGATTTCAACCTCTTTAGTCATTTTCAAAAGCAGTTTGCCGCGCACGCGAACAGGGAGCTGCTTTGTACCGACAAAGACCGTTCTTATTGCTATGCCGATATCGAGCGGGCTTCGGCTCGAATAGCCAACTCGCTGGCCGATTGCGGTGCGGTCCCGGGCGATCGTATTTCCGCCCAGATCGAAAAGTCACCGCAGGCATTGAGCCTCTACCTGGCCTGCCTGCGGGCCGGCTTTGTCTATCACCCCCTGAACCCGGCTCTCCAGGCCCCGGAGCTGGAATTTTTCCTGGCCGATGCGCAACCAAAAGTCGTCGTATGCGATCCCGCGAACGAAGCAGCATTTGGGGCGTCGGCCAAGAAGGCCGGCATTCCGAACCTGTACCGGTTGGATACGGAAGCTAAAGGATCCGCCGAGTTCAAGACATTGCGACGCGGCAAGGACGACATTGCCACCCTGCTCTACTCATCCGGCACCACCGGCCAACCGAAGGGAATCATCCTCACGCACGGCAATCTGCTCTGCAATGCGCTGGCCCTGGTCGATACCTGGGGATTTACCGGCGATGACCGCCTGCTGCACGCACTGCCGATCTTTCACGTTCACGGGCTTTTCGTCGCCATCAACTGCGCTTTGCTGAGCGGCGCCAGCATGCGTTGGCTGCCGGCGCTTGATGCCGCGCAGGCCATAGAATTCCTGCCGGAATGCACAGTCATGATGGGCGTGCCGACCTATTACACGAGACTGTTGCAAAGCAAAGATCTGACACCGGACGTTTGCAAGCGCATGCGCGTATTCATCTCGGGTTCGGCGCCGCTGCTGGCGGAGACTTTTGCAGAATTCGAGGCGCGCACCGGCCATCGCATCCTCGAGCGATATGGCATGACAGAAACCGGCATGAATACCTCGAACCCTTTGCATGGCATCCGAAAACCCGGGTCTGTCGGGCTGCCCTTGCCGGGCGTCGAGGTTCGTGTCGCAAACGAAACCGGCGAATTGCAAGTACGCGGTCCCAACGTCTTCGCCGGTTACTGGAACCGGCCGGACAAAACCAGCGGAGAATTTACGAAGGACGGTTTTTTTAATACCGGCGATCAGGGACGAATTGACGAGGACGGCTATGTCTCGATCATCGGTCGAGTCAAGGATATGGTGATTACGGGCGGTCTGAATGTTTACCCGAGGGAGGTAGAACTCTTCATGGATGAACTACCGGGAGTTAAGGAATCAGCCGTGATTGGCGTTCCCCACCCCGACCTTGGCGAAGGTATCGTCGCCGTCGTGGTCGGGCAGGATGGCGGGGAACACGACGAAGACAAACTCATTCAGGCCGCGCGACTAAATCTCGCCAATTATAAAGTGCCGAAGCGGGTCATTTTTGTTGGCGAGTTACCGCGCAACGCAATGGCAAAGGTACAGAAAAGCGCTCTGCGCGAGACCTACCAACAGCTGTTTTCCTGACGGCGCAGATAAAGTGTCCGACACCTTTTAAACACAGTCCGGAAGCTACTCGACCTGGATCGTGCTCAAATATTCGGTCAGATTGTAAATACGCAGGCGCGCAAACGCCTGGCGGCGAGACGGTTTCATGTCCGGCCGCAAATCCTCGAACGCTTGTCCCCAAATCGGCATATCGAGCGTTCCGTGTGAAATGACCCGGGACTCGCCGGCAATCGCTTCCACCACTTTTTCGCGAGGAAACTCGCCATCATTATTCGTAGCCAGACCTGTCAAATCAGGCACAGCTTTCTCCAGTGCAACAGCCGCAGGTCCATCGCCCGTACCGCCTTTTCCATTGCACACG
>Ga0255052_10000283_pt1 | contig 40130 bp, 37 predicted proteins | sample JV7_2_21_MG_FD_188632 | JGI IMG/M metagenome (GOLD analysis project Ga0255052, IMG submission 188632) | Seawater microbial communities from Jervis Inlet, British Columbia, Canada - JV7_2_21 | ecosystem: Environmental > Aquatic > Marine > Inlet | place: Canada: British Columbia | collected...
TCGCGCCCGTCGTCAACCAGGTGCGGCGGGGTTGCCGCCACAGGTTGCGCCAGGCCAGGCGAAAGACGAGGTTCACGAGTGTTATTCCCGCGGATTGCGTAAGTTAGACAGTGTAAACAGACTGTCCTGTAGTTCTACTTCGTAATCTACGGATACGACCTGTATCTCGGTCCACTCTTCGGGTGTCTCGACTTTGCTCATGCGCTGCCGCTGCGCGATAACGCGGCCGCCCATCTCGCCGATCTCCAGCGAAGTCAGTGTTTTGATCAACTCACCGTCCTGATCAAAGAACTTGTGGGTAGTCAAGACATGGTCGTCACGAATGCTCATAAGCTCTTTGCCCCAGACCACTGCGGCATCCTCGTGCGGAATTGACTCGATTTCATAGGTCGTAACACCGTCGACCTCCTCGACACTGAGAATTGAGTGATCGTACTGATCAACGATATCGTCGGCGCGTGCGACATCCTTGTTCGAGAAGTCCGAGCCCATCCAGCTTTGACCCATCATTGATGACGGAATCTTGATGACACGATTCACTTTGGGTGAATACGACCACATGCTGTTGTCATCGGTCAGCGTGCCATTGCCGCGGTCTTTCCTGGGCTCGAGTACGCGCACCAGCGAGCGATCATCGCCCTTGGTCCAGGCGCGCATCGTCATCGATCGCTCCCAGTCAGGGCGGTGAATCACCATCGTCATTACGCTGTCGGACGCGAGACCGCGCCAGTGATTGACGGCATCGCGCACGATTTGTGTCGCGTCCCGCTCCTCGGGAGCGACCTCCATTGAAGCTGCGCAGAGTGGGATTAGCAGCGCGAAAGACAGTGCAAAGATTCGAGTAGCCATGGCTTGTTTGACAGGGTTGGGCGAGGAGTTCTCAGTATTTCATAGCCGTCGCCACGCCGCTACAGGCTCTGTTAAGCTTAGCGCTCGCTAAATTAGGTAGTGTGATGCGAGATTTCCTGGAAGAAGTAAAACGTCGCAACGTCTTCAGAGTAGCCCTGGTCTACATCATCGCCGCCTGGCTGACGATGCAGGTCGTCGATGTGATGTTCCCGGCACTCAATGTTCCGGAATGGCTGACTTCAGTCATTGCCGTGCTGCTGCTGATCGGGTTCCCGTTCGCACTGATCTTTGCCTGGGCCTTCGAAATGACCCCGGACGGCATCAAGCGTGAAAAGGACGTCGATCGCAGCCAGTCAATCACGCCGCAGACTGGTAAGAAGCTCAACCACGCGATTATCCTGGTCCTTGTCGTGGCCCTGGGCTTCTTGCTTGTCGACAAATTTGTATTGCAGACCGGGCCAACGGACGAAGCAACCGAAACGACGCTCGCCGAAATCAAACCATCCATCGCCGTATTGCCGTTCGTCAATATGAGCGGCGAAGAAGAGAACGAGTATTTTTCTGACGGCCTGTCGGAAGAACTGCTCAATGTGCTGGCGAAGATCCCTCAGCTGCACGTTGCCGGCCGCACGTCGTCATTTCAGTTCAAGGGCGCAAACGAAGACTTGCGATTGATTGGCGAGAAACTGAACGTAGCCAACGTGCTTGAAGGCAGTGTCCGAAAATCCGGCGCACGACTTAGAATTACTGCGCAGCTCGTCAACACCGAGACCGGCTATCACCTGTGGTCAAACACTTACGACCGCGAACTAACGGACATATTCGCCATTCAGGATGAGATAGCGGCAAATGTTGTTGCCGCTCTGAGGGTGACCTTACTCGGTAACGAAGTAACGGCGCCAAGTCACGGCACCGACAATCTCGAGGCCTACAACCTGTACCTGCAGGCCATGTATTTTTGGGATCGTACGACAGAAGAAGACTACGCCAAGGCCATGGACGCCTTGAAGCGTGCTATCGAGCTGGATCCAGGCTATGCCCAGGCCTATGCCCGATTGGCAACTCTGTATCAATTGGCCGTTAGCGGATTTGTCAGCGACGGGTCTGTGGACTTTTTCACCGGCTTCAAGAAGGTCAACGAATACGCTGATACGGCACTGGCGCTCGGTCCAGATCTGGCGGATTCGCACTACGCGAAGGGCAACATAGCATTGGGCGGAGATTGGGACCATGACACCGCCGGGCGCCATTATTCCGAAGCTCTCAGGCTCGAACCGAATCATCTCGGCGCGCAAGGCTGGTTAAGCACGATGCGGTTGTATCAGCGTCGCGATGCCGAGTCGATCGCGTTATCTGAAAATGTCTTGCGGCTCGATCCGCTCTCCATCGGCGCCCATCGCGGCCTCGCGGATAGCTACCGGGCTGCCGGACGCTATGACGCCGCACTCGAGATGTATCAAGCCGCGCTACGACTGCAGCCCGACACCGCGCGCATTCATGGCCGCATCGCACGCATCGCCCTGGCGCGCGGCGACTTCGAAACCGCCGCCGAGCATATTTCTCAGGAACCGGTCGACTGGGTACGTGATATGTACGCAATCATGCTGAACAGTGAGGGACAGAACTCGGAAGCGATGCAGGCAGCGGCGACTGCCTACGAGGAAAAATACGGCACATCAAACTCCTATCAACTCGCAGAAATCTATGGCCATGTTGGCGACCTCGATAACACGTTCAAATGGCTCGAGAAATGCCACGAGGTACGCGACCCAGGCATGCTCTGGCTGCAGAGTTCAAACTTCCTGGAATCAGCGAGGAACGATCCGCGCTGGCCGGACATGGTGAAATTGGCCGGCCTCTAGTCTTTCTTGCGCTCCCGCGGCAATGCTACCGGGGCTTCCCAAGTTCGGTTTCTATCTGTTTTACCCGCTACACCTGCTTTTTTTGCCTGGCTGAGCCAGGCCTGATTGATAATAAATACGTGTTTTTCGCAATGGCACGTGCCGTTTCAAGGGATAGACTGAAGACAGTTACAGAGCAAAGGACAGGGCCATGTTCAGCATCGAAGCCATCATGAGTACCGATCTGATTACGGTGCCACCGAACGCGACTCTTGCCGAGGCGCGGTCCTTAATGCACTCCAATCGCGTGCATCATTTGCCCGTGATCAACGAAAACGCCGACCTGGTTGGACTCGTCACATTGAGTAACGTACTGGCCGCAACCGACTCGGTACTGCGCGACGCCGACAATCGTATCCGTGCTGCCGAGATCCTGGTTGGGGACATCATGGTGACCGATCTCGCGACGATCGATGAGCATGCGAGCTTGCGGCAAGCGGCGCTTTTTATTGAGAAACACCAGATCGGCTGCCTGCCGATAGTAACCGACGGCAAACTGCGCGGCATCATCACAGACACAGACTTCGTTGGCGTGGCTATTAACCTGCTCGAGCAGATAGAAGACACGGAACCCGTCGATCGGGAATACGCCTGATCGCGGCTAAAGCCGCTCCCACAGAAGCTAAGCAGATCTGTGGGACCTAAGCAGATCTGTGGGACCTAACCAGATCTGTGGGACCTGACCAGATCTGTAGGACCTAAGCAGATCTGTGGGAGCGGCTTTAGCCGCGATCAACCGTGATTCTTTTTCGCATTAGTGCGTGCTGCGCATCGCGCTCTGAACCGATCAATATGGCTATCCAGCGAGTTCGCTTGTCACTCTCGAGTGCAAGCTTGAGGGTCATCGTCAGCGGTACAGACAACAGCATTCCAACAGGGCCAAAGACCCAGCCCCAGAACACCAGTCCGATGAAGACGATGAGCGGCGACAAACCAACACCATAGCCCATCATTCGCGGTTCGATGATGTTGCCGAAAACGAGGTTTATCACGAAAAACCCTATCGCCGTGGCTGATGCTTCACCCGGACCCAGCTGCACGAGTGCCATTAACACCGCAGGGACTGCGGCAATGATGGAACCAATCGTCGGTATATAGTTGAGCAGAAATGCCAGCATGGCCCAGAGCAATGGGAAGTCGAGGCCGATCGCCCATGTCAGAATTCCGGCGGTGAAGCCGGTGGCCAGGCTGACAATCGTCTTGATGCCGAGATAGCGACCCAGATTTGCGAGGAAAACGCGCGGGCGCTTGAGAGATTGGGTGCTGCGACCGAATGCTGCTGCAATTTTCGTCTCGACGGTCGATGCTTCCAGCAGAATAAAGATCATCGTGAAAATAATCAGGAATACGTTGGTCAGAACGTCTGTCAGACTGTTCAGGATCGTTGCTGCGAGCCCCATCGCCCAACCCGGATCGATCATGTCGCCAAGGTTGTCCAAGGCGTTTTCATCATCGAAAATACGCGCGAAGAATCCGATAACACCTTTGACAATCGTGTCGAGCCGCTCCTGGTAGCTTGGCAGCGCTGCCGTGAACTCTGCGATCGACGTACCGACAATTGCGCCAACGACCGCAAGAACCAGCATGATGACCGTAACGATGATTAGCGCCGCAAGAACCGCCGGGACACGGTGCTTTTGCATCCACAACATCGGCCTGACCGTGATCAACGCCAGAAATGCTGCGACAAGAAATGGGACAAGCATGTCTTTGGCCATTTGCAGGCCAATGACGATCACAATGACAGCGGCGAAGCTGATTACCGCGCTGCCTTTGTTTTGAGTTACGTCAATCAAACTTTTCCGCATCGATTGTCTCGATGCCGCATGATCGCATAAGATGAAACACCCTGTCGAAGAGAAGTGATGATGGCTGCGGTCGAATCAGAAATGCTCGCCATTGGGACCAGGGCGCCCGAATTCTCGTTGCCTGACCCGGATAAGCAGATGCACACGCTGCCAGACCGTGCTGACGCCTTTCTCGTGATGTTCATCTGTAATCACTGCCCGTTCGTGCAGCATGTTCGCGAGGAACTATCTCGACTGGGAAAGGAATACGGGAATCGAAACGTTGCAATCTGTGCCATTAACAGCAATGACACCAATAATTACCCGGGCGACAGCGCTGAGAATATGAAACAGGAAGCGGAGACCTGGGGATACTCATTCCCGTACCTGCTCGATGCCGATCAGTCAGTTGCGAAAGACTACCGGGCAGCTTGCACACCGGACTTCTACCTCTTCGACGCCGCGCGTTCACTTGTCTATCGCGGACAACTCGACGGCAGCCGCCCTTCGAATGATGTGCCGGTTGATGGAAGGGACTTGCGAGCCGCACTCGACGCGGTGCTGTCCGGCACTCCGGTAAGTGAACAACAGAAACCGAGTATCGGCTGCAATATCAAATGGAAGCCGGGCAATGAGCCCGACTATGCCTGACGACCACCTGCGGTCGAAGATGATTCAGTCTTGGATTTTGCGCGGCGTGTACAACTTGGCTTCTTCATCGGTAATTTGCAGAATTTTGATGCGCCAGCGCGCAAGCGTTGAACTGACACGCAATTGATAGCTGCCACCTTCGTCAAACAGTTTGACACCATTGCCTTTGTACTTGGTATGCAAGACGCGTCCAACATGCCGGCCTGTCCTTGCCTCAATCAGTGAGATATCCAGAGCAACGAGCGAGTCATAGTCGCCATCCAGGCGCCAATCGAGCAGCCACGGTGAGTCCACAGTGAATATAGCCGTCGTCGCATTGCTGTTACCCGAGAATTCTTTGACAGTCTGGCTCGCGCTTACAAGCGACGTGGATAAAGTCAGGAATATGAGCAGAAGCTTTTTTTTCATTTGATACAACCTCAGTAAGCGGTCTTGCGGAACTATTGTACTGCAATCTGTACGTCGCAATTTCTGCTCTGCGGTTTTCGAACAGGTGTACCATCGGCCCGTGAACCGCACTTCGACAATCGTTTTCGTCGTTATTACCGCCCTTGCAAGTACTGCACTCGTGTACTTCCTTCGCGTTGAGTGGCTGCTACTTGCGACAGGCGCAAAGCTGATTGCGTCCTCCGGCTTTCTCGCCACGGCGATCAGTGTCGGTGCACTGCAGCACCGATTTGGGCAGGTACTGTTCGCGGGTCTGGTGCTGTCGTTTTGCGGTGACATGCTCTTGATCGGCACATCGCAGCGCGCATTTCTGTTTGGTCTCGGTAGTTTCCTGCTCGCCCACCTGGCCTATATTGGCGCGTTCACGATCCACGGCCTTAATCGGAAGTGGGCCGCTATTGCCGCGGTGCCTGTACTGGCCGCCGCAGCCCTTGTGACACTATGGCTTTCACCGGGCCTGCCGACCGAACTTGTGTTACCCGTACATGCATACACCGCCGTCATCAGTCTGATGGTGATCGCAGCGTTCGGTAGCAAGGGCGCCGGAGCGTCAACACTGATTGTCGCCGGAGCGTTGATGTTCTTCGCATCGGACCTGTCGGTAGCAGCGCAGCGGATTCTGCAATCTGATATTCCGACCATAATCTGGGGACTGCCGTTGTACTACGCCGGTCAGCTTTGCCTGGCACTAAGCGCCTCGCAATCCTCATCCCAATAAGGAGTGCCCGAGAAGTACCCAATAAGAAAGTCGATAAATGTCCGTACACGGAACGACAGATGCCGGGTTGGCGGATACACAGCATACGCCGGTGCCGTCGGCCACTGGTAATCCGTCAACAACGGCAGCAAAGCACCGCGCCTGATCAATTCGCCAGCAATAAATGTCGGCTGCATGACGATACCCAGGCCCTTGGCGGCCAACTGCGATAACAATTCGCCGCTTGTTGCCGAAAGCACGGCATGTACATCCACCCGGTGTTCAATGCCTTTGTTGCTTCGGCCGACCCAGCGTGCCGGATCACTCAGGTTGCCGTAAACAAGGCAATCATGATCACGCAAGTCTTCGGGAGTCTCCGGCGCACCGTGTTCCCTGAGGTATTCCGGAGACGCACAAACAACAATATGCGAGTCGAATAGTCGTCGTGCGATCAGCGATGAGTCTGACAAGTGACCGATCCGCAGGGCGAGATCCGCCCCCTCCTGAACAAGATCAACACGCCTGTCATTGAGGTCCAGATCGAAAGTCACTTTCGGATGAAGCTGAGAGAACTCGGCAATCGGCTTGCACATATGGCGAATGCCGAACGACAACGGTAACGCTACTCGCAGCTTGCCGCGCAGTTCACCATGCTCCTGGTGCACAGCGGCCTCGGCCTCGTCCAAGTCCGCAAGAATGCGCACACTGCGTTCGTAGAAGCTGCGGCCCGTATCGGTCAGATTGAGCCGCCGTGTCGTACGTTGCAATACCTGCACGCCCAGCCGCCGCTCGAGCGACGCTATGCGACGACTGACTGCCGACTTTGCCATGCCGAGGCGGTCTGCGGCCGCCGTAAACGTCCCTGCCTCGACAACGGCAACAAACGCCCGCAAATCTTCGAATCGATGCATATTGTTGCTAATTCTAGAACAATCTTATGCTGCATGTGCTGTTTATTCTCATTTCCTCAATAGAGACACTGTCTGCCAACGAATGAACGGGAGCAGAAGTATGTACGAACAGACCACGACGAACGTAGCGCCACTGCGAGTTCTCGAGATCAGCGCGAGCGGCAGACAGCAGGGATCCACGAGCCGGATGCTGACAGGAGAGCTAATTGCAGCACTGGAATCACAGCATGGCTCAGTCCAGGTCACGCGCAGAGATCTGGCAGACGGCGTACCGTTTGTTGACGACGCCTGGATCGCTGCGAATTTCACGGTCGCGGATGAACGCAATTCCGAGCAAGACGAGGCATTGGCGTACTCGGACCAACTCGTGGCTGAATTGCGAGACGCCGATACAATCCTGATAGGCACGCCTATCTATAATTTCAGTATTCCTGCGGCACTCAAAGCCTGGATTGACATGATCGCCCGCGCACGCCTGACATTTCGTTACACAGAAAACGGTCCCGAAGGTTTGTTGCAAGGCAAGAAAGCGTATGTCGTCATAAGCTCGGGTGGGGTTGCGGTCGGCAGCAACTACGATTTCGCCTCACCGTATTTGCGCCAGGCGTTGGCGTTCGTCGGGATTACCGATATCGAGTTCGTCGCTGCAGAGCAATTGAATAGCAATTTCGACGAATCGATTGATGCTGCCCGGGTTCGAATTGGGGAACTTATATACACGTCATCCAGGCCAGGAAGTCAGGCTGCGCAAGGAGGGTAAAGAAGATGTTCGACGTTGTTCGTTCCGATAGTCGCGGTTTTGCGGACCATGGATGGCTTAAGGCCAGACATACGTTTTCATTCGCGGATTATCACAATCCCGACATGATGGGCTTTGGGCCACTTCGCGTCATCAATGAAGATCGCATCGAGCCAAGCCAGGGATTCGGCACGCATCCTCATAAGGACATGGAAATAGTCACATACATTATCGACGGTGTGCTCGAGCACAAAGACAGCATGGGCAACGGTTCAGTCATCGAAGCTGGCGACGTGCAACGCATGACTGCAGGAACCGGCGTATTCCACAGTGAATTCAATCACTCCGCGGAAGACCCGGTGCATTTGTTGCAGATCTGGATTTTGCCTCGCGAAGCCTCGCTGCAACCCGGGTACGAGCAACAGCACTTCGGGCGGGAGGCCAAACTCAATCGATGGCGTCTGGTCGCCTCGCGTGACGGGCGTGGCTCCTCGATGACTATCCATCAGGCAGTCGATTTGTACGCGAGCGTGCTGGATGCCGGCAATGAGTTGCAGCATTCGTTTGCTTCCGGCCATAGCGGATACCTGCAGATCATCAGCGGCTCTGTAACCGCCAATGGCGAACGACTTGAAGCGGGTGATGGCGCAGCAATTCAAGAAGTGGAATCACTGACAGTCCTGGCGGGCAGCGATGCTGAGGTAATTCTGTTTGACATGGGATGAAGCGCGGCGCTGCCCCGGCAGTTCAGGCTAAAATGGTCCAATGCGTGAGTCACTCATACTATTAGCCGCCATACTCGCTGCCTGTGGCGGTAGCGGCGGCGCAGGAAATTCGAACCCACCTCCCGCAAACAACCCGGTCATCACACCGATTTACGATGTGCAGGGAAGCGGCGTATCCAGCCCGCTCGCCGGTCAAGTCGTTACGGTGGAAGGCATTGTCACCGGCGACTTTCAGGACGGCGACGCCGATGACGCGAGAAATCTCGGCGGTTTCTATATTCAAAACGTACCTGACGCGGATTTTGCTACCTCAGACGGGGTGTTCGTATTCGATGGCAGCAATCCGGGTGTCGATGTTGGTGTCGGCGATGTGGTTCGCGCCGAGGGAACAGTCAACGAATACTTTGGTGAGACGCAAATCACAGCAAGCGGCGTTTCCGTAACCGGAATCGGTTCAATCCTGGCCGTCGGCGTAAACCTGCCGACCGCATCGACCACAAGCAACAGCGATGGTGACCTGATCGCGGATCTCGAGCGCTACGAAGGTATGCTGATACGTTTTCCACAAACGTTGACTGTGTCCGGGTTGTACGAGCTCGAAAGATTTGGCGAAGTTCTGCTTGCGGAGGGTGGCAGGCAATACCAGTTCACGAACAGGAATGCAGCTGATGTGGCTGGCTACGACGCGCACCGGGAGATGATTGCCACGCGGAGCGTCTTGCTCGATGACGGACAGCACTCATTGAATGCGACACCGATTCGTTACCTCACGGCTGGTGCCACAGCAAATTACACAATACGTGCTGGCGATCAGGTGACGGGCCTAACCGGCGTATTACGTTATTCCAGAGGCAGTGGATCGAGCGGGACCGAGTCATTTCGACTGATGCCGACCGAAGATCCGCAGTTCGATTCGATGAATCCAAGGCCGGGCGCACCTGTCGTCGATGGCGACATTCGCATTGCCAGCTTCAATGTACTCAATTTCTTTTCCGGCATCGACGCGAGCCAGCCCATATGCGGGCCATCAGCAGATGCAAATTGTCGCGGCGCGGACAGCGCTGAGGAATTTGATCGGCAGCTCGAGAAGACGGTGACTGCGCTGAGGATGCTGGATGCCGGCATAGTCGGCCTGATCGAACTCGAGAATAATGCAAGTGAGTCATTGCAATATATCGTCGACGCATTGAATACTGCGATTGGCGCCGGAAGTTACGATTATGTAGATAGCGGAACCATCGGCGATGACGTTATTAAGACCGGGTTTATCTACAAGTCTGGCACGATCAGCCTTGTCGGACCAGTCGCCATTCTCGACTCTGGCACTGACCCCAGGTTTGATGACTCGAGAAATCGACCAGCACTTGCACAAACATTCGAGCAAGACTCAAACAACGCCCGCCTGACGGTCGTCGTTAATCACCTCAAATCCAAGGGTTCCGATTGTGCTGCTGACGGCGACCCGAACCTCGGTGACGGCCAGGGCAATTGCAACGGCACGCGAAACGATGCCGCTGCGGCGATCGCGGACTGGCTGGCCACCGACCCGACCGGCAGCGGCGATCCTGATTTACTGATAATTGGTGACCTGAACGCATACATGCTCGAGGATCCGATCACGACTCTAAGGAACGCCGGATTCAGCAATCTCGCCGAAAGCGCCTTCGGCCTTGACGCCTACTCATTCCTGTTCGACGGTCAAATTGGCGCACTGGATCACGCACTGGCCTCAGGGAGCCTTGCACCACAAGTGGCCGATATCGTCGAATGGCACATCAACGCAGATGAACCAAGGGTGCTCGATTACAACCTCGAATCCAGTCGCGATCCCGGCCTATTCGATGGCACGACACCGTATCGGGCCTCGGATCATGATCCGTTGCTCATCGGGCTGGACCTGACACCGTAGTACCGTTGCGTCCTCCTATTGCGGTGCCCGCACGGGACTCCTGAACAACACCACCCCGAACCAGATCGCAAAAGCCGAGAACACGAACGCGCTGGTCGCCAACTGAATCGCGCCGTGTGTAATCGCTGCCCTGGTCAGCATGACGCCAACCATCGCGAAATGCAGGAAATTGCCAAGTGCGAGTGGCCGGGCGTAAATGCCACCGATAAGTACGCCACGCGCCGTCCAGTTAAGGATGGCAAAACCCAGGTACACCGCGCCCATCATCTGCACCAGCAAAAGCGTCGCATTGTCGGGAACAGTGCCATGCGTTGCGAGAACCTTCTCGGGAAAGTAGGAAGTTGCCAGGCCCAGCAGGGCCAGGAAAATGGCACTGAGCATCATCAGGAGTCTTGTCTTCATAAAGTCGATTTCGCTAATCGAGTTCTTGTAACAGCGCCAGAGCATCGGCACGAACGATATTGATAGCATCAATAATAGCTTCTTCCGCCTCCCTGCTATGTTCCAGTTCGTCCGAATACTCGTCCCAGGTGCCCCAGAGCGCCTCGGTTGATGCCGGCAATGTACTATCGAGTATCTGGCTGATGTCCTTAATCACAAGGACCAGCGTCCAACCCGTGCGCAGATTGCCTTTGTCCTCGGTGTCCTTATCGTAGTGGTGATGCCACACGAGTCGTTGCAAGTCCGCCAGTTTCATCAACACTTCTAAGGACACCAGCCGCTGTGTTCGATTGTCTTCGCTCGCCTCATTTCGCCAGGTGTTGTAGCTGAGGCTTGTGATCGCGACGACAAGACTGATCAGCGCAACTGCATTGCGCCGCACCTGTTCCCTGATACTGTTGTTAATGACCATACATACTCCGGGCCTGGTTGCCCTGCATAGTCATCAGACCGGTTTGTAGTTCGATTTATTTCGTTTCAGCCAGATCAAACACGCGACGAAGATAACTCCAAGGGCCGCTATGGCAGCAAGCAACGCAAACAAATTCAGGAACCCGCCCGGACCCGGAGTCGCGTCGAGAATCCGGCCGGCGATTGGTGCAAAGAAGATCTCTGGCGTATATCCAACCAGTGAAATCATACCGACGGCTGCACCTGTGATGTGCCGTGGCGTGCGCGTCTCCTGCAGCAATGCGAAGTAGATTCCACGTAGTGAGAACACTGCGAACAGGCTTATGCCGAGATTGAACAGGATCGCAGTAAGGCCCACCGAATCGACTGACGATATCGACAACACGGTGTAGGCGATCGCCAGAACCAGAAACGCCACACCGATCGAACGTGCCGCATCGAATCGGTCGGCGATGAGTCCCGCAGCCAGCGCCGCAAAGGGCCGGATATATGCGCCATAAGACGCCAGTCTCGCACCTTCGACCTCGTCCATACCGAGAACCTGAACTGCGTACAAGGAGAAATAGTCGAATCCCTTGTAGCCACAATAAGCACAAATGATGATTGCAGCTTGCGCCCAGATGATCGGACGGCGTATGACCAGCGCCATATTGGGGAACGGGTTGTGTCTCACAGCGGAATTCTCACCCGGGCCAGGAATCACAAACCAGGCGAGTACGCCAGCCGCGAAAGCAACGGCCGAGTATCCGAGAACGACCATTTGAAATCCGACACGTCGCTCTTCATCCGTGGCAAGAGCTGCGTCCTCGGGCAAGTGCCACGCCAGTACCATAACCATCAGGCCAGCGAAGACCGCGGCCGCAACACCCCGCCCTCCTTCCAGAATGCCGAATGCGGCACCCTGCGCAGATTTTCCACCCCACTCGCGCGTTGCCCGGATCAGCGCGGCCCAGAAAAGGAAAACGGTGGTGATACCCCAAAAACCGTACAACAGAGCCATCTGAAACGGGCCGGGGATCGTTGCCATGTAGAGACCGCCGCACGCAGTCGCTACGAGCGAGGCTGTCAGCAGAAAGCGTGCCGAAAATCGATCCGCTATGGCACCGCCCGGGAAATAGCACAGCATTGCCGTCACACCATAAACGGCAAACAAATCACCGAGTTGTGTGTTCGTAAATCCAAAGACCTCGAGTAAAGTTGGGCGAAAGAATCGCGCCGTATGAAACGGCAGACCAAATGCCATTTCGCCTGCAATTACGAGTGTGACAATGTAGAGATATCGTGACACTTATTTTTCTTTTATTGGTATGCCATCTGAGTCACCATAGCATATGGATTTCGAGGGAATACGATGAGACAGACAACGACAAGTATCTTACTCGGCCTGTTGTTTTGTGGTGCGTGTGCCGCTGATGAGGCACCTGCAACCATGCGTATCGACTACTATCACACTGGCAACTCGGAGACCGAGCTGTTCAGTCTGGACCAGGTTGTTATTGAACCCTTACCCTGGACCGGCAACATGCACCAGCCGCTCGACACGACGCTTCGTGGCAAGTATATGTTCGAAATCTCAGACCCCGAGTCCGGCGAGCTGACATGGTCGAGGAGCTTCAGCAGCATCTACGGCGAATGGGAAACGACGGGCGAAGCGCGAATTATCAACCGCACGTTTCATGAGTCCCTGCGCTTCCCGCTGCAGGATGCCGAATTCGAGATTGTCTTGAAAAAACGCGGTTCCGCCAACGAATTTCAGGAAATTTGGCGAATCCCGATCGATCCGAACGACTACATGGTGCACCGCGAGTCCGCAACGCACGCGGACCGGGTAGTCGCTATTCATGAAAGCGGCGACCCTGCGCAGAAGGTCGACCTGCTGATACTTGGCGATGGCTATACCGTGGAAGAACAGGAGCTGTTCATAGCCAAGGTCCACGAGCTGACCGACGTTTTGTTTGCAACATCACCGTTCAAAGAACGCCAGGACGATTTCAACGTCTGGGCCCTGGCGCCCGCCGCATCCGAATCCGGTGTTTCGCGGCCATCGACAAACACCTACCGGGATTCTCCTGTTGGTGCGACCTACGACGCCTTTCGTTCAGAACGTTACGTGCTGACCTTCGACAACAAGAAAATGCGCCGTGTCGCGTCATCGACTCCGTATGACTTTATCGAGATTCTGACGAATACCGAGACATATGGTGGCGGTGGAATCTATGGCTTGTTTAGCACGGCTGCGGCAAACAGCGAGTGGGCACCGTACTTGTTCGTGCACGAGTTCGGTCACCATTTTGCCGGTCTTGCCGATGAGTACTACACAAGCTCAACGGCTTACGAATCTCCGACCGAAATCATAGAGCCCTATGAGCCCAACGTGACCGCGCTTCTTGACCCTGAAGATCTCAAATGGAAGCACCTCGTTTATCCCAGTACGCTGCTGCCGACCCCATGGCCCAAGGCCAGGTACGAGGAACACTCGATCGCGGTGCAGGAACGACGCGCGAAAATGCGCGCAGATGATGTACCCGAAGCAGAAATGAACGAACTCTTCCGGTTCACAAAGAACCATGTCGACAATCTCTTTTCGACTTCCGAATATCGCGATGCAGTCGGGGCTTTCGAAGGCGCTATGTACGAGTCAGAGGGCTACTACCGGTCGGAGCAAAATTGCCTGATGTTCACGCGCTACGAGCAATTCTGCCTCGTTTGCCGCGCCGCCATCAGTAAAGTCGTCGACGAGTACACACTTGGACTAAGTCCTTAGCCGGTATCCCGTTTTGAAAATCCACCAGACGACGATCAGGCACAGCGTCAGGAACCCGGATACCATGGCCAGGCTCAGGCCGATCGCAACATCGGCGTTTTCGTAGAAGCTCCAGCGAAATCCACTGATCAAATAAACGATTGGATTGAACAGGCTAACGGTCTGCCAGGCCGGTGGCAGCATGCTGATTGAATAGAACGTACCGCCAAGAAACGTCAGCGGCATGATCACGAGAATCGGCACGATTGTCAGCTTCTCCCAGCCGTCCGCCCACACACCCAGAATAAAGCCGAAGAGGCTGAAGGAGACCGATATGAGCACAAGAAACAGCAGCATTATTGCCGGATGCGCGATATCGATGGTCACGAAGAAGCTTGCCGTCAAGAGAATGATGCTGCCGATGATGACCGACTTGGTCGCGGCCGCCCCGACATAACCAAGCAGGACTTCGACATAGGACACGGGCGCAGACAACAGTTCGAAGATCGTGCCGGAAAACTTCGGAAAATAGATCGCGAAAGACGAATTCGAAATGCTCTCGGTCATTATGGATAGCATGATCAGACCCGGCACGATGAAAGCCCCGTAACTGACACCATCGATCTCGGTGATTCGTGAACCGATCGCAGCACCGAAAATCACAAAGTACAAGGACGTCGAGAGCACGGGCGCCACGATGCTCTGCACCAGTGTGCGCATCATGCGAAGCATTTCAGTGCGATAGATCGCCTTAACCGCGTTAAAGTTCATATGTCTTTATTCACAAGACCGACGAAGATCTCCTCGAGGGAACTCTGCGACGTATTCAGGTCATTGAATTTGATTCTTGCCTCTTCCAGGGCCGCCAGCAACGACGTGATGCCAGTATGTTCCCGCTTCGTATCGTAGTGATACGTCAGCTCACAACCACAGTCGCTCAGTTCGAGATGGAATACGCCAAGTTCGGAAGGAATACTTGCCAGTGGTTTGAGCAGGTGCAGAACAAGTTGCTTCTTGCCGAGTTCGCGCATCAACTTGTTCTTTTCCTCGACGAGAATGACTTCACCGTGATTGATCACGCCGACGCGATCAGCGAGCTGTTCCGCCTCTTCGATGTAGTGTGTCGTCAGAATGACGGTGACACCGGAATCACGCAGAGTCTGAACTACGTTCCACATGTCCTGACGAAGTTCTACGTCGACGCCTGCCGTCGGCTCATCAAGGAAAAGTATCTCAGGCTCATGTGAGAGCGCTTTGGCGATGAGCACGCGCCGCTTCATGCCTCCCGAGAGCATCATGATCTTTTCGTCTTTCTTTTCCCATAGCGAGAGCGACTTGAGAACCTTCTCGACGTAATCAGGATTGGGCGGTTTGCCAAACAGGCCGCGGCTGAACCGCGCTACGTTGTATGGCGTCTCGAACGTCTCGGTTGGCAGCTCCTGTGGCACAAGACCAATACGCGATCTCGTGGCGCGATAGTCCTTGACGTTATCGTAGCCATCAACGAGTACTGTGCCGCCTGTCTTCGTCACAATGCCGCATACGATGTTGATCAACGTCGTCTTACCGGCACCATTCGGACCCAGCAGACCGAAAATCTCACCGCGGTCGATCTCGAGGTCAACTGCCTTGAGCGCCTGGAACCCACCGGCATAGGTCTTGGTCAGGCCTGTGATGCTGATAACTGGCTGCATGGTGCAGGATCATACAACGATTGATCTCGTCGTAATAACTGGCGGCCCCGGTCGGTCCTAGTTAACAGGATTATCTGGCGTTTGGAGAACGACTTGCAGTATGTGGTTTCCCTGCTGCTTCTTGTTGCACTGTTGGTGGGCGGTTTTGCGTTGCTGAACCGCCCACATTTTGTGCCCATTAGCGCCTCGATCCCTGCAGATTTTCCGCCCGACGGCTTCTCGCACCTCGATTTCGAAGATTTGCTGAGAAAGTTCGTCGATGAAGACGGCAACGTCGATTATGGGCAATGGCGTGGCTCACAGGATTCGGTCGCTCAACTTGACGCCTATCTTGCAGCTGTCAGTCGTTACAGCCCGGATAACGCTCCAGATCGGTTCGCGACACGTAATGATGAACTCGCGTACTGGCTATACAGCTACAACGCATACGTCATCAAGAGCGTGCTCGACAATTGGCCAATCAAGAGCGTCACCGATGTAAAAGCCCCGCTCGAGGTTGTTAAAGGTCTCGGTTTCTTTTATCGACTACGCTTTGAATTCGGCGGCAAGCGATACAGTCTGCTCGCCGTTGAGAACGAGATCATTCGCAAGAGCTTTCAGGATGCCCGAATTCATTTCGTTCTGAACTGCGCCAGCGATAGCTGTCCGGTCATGCGCCCCACCCTGCCGACCGGTGATGCCTTGCAGGCTCTGCTGACAACTGCGGCCGCCGATTTCGTTAGCGACTCCAGGAACGTTTCGATCGATCACGCCAGCAAGCAGATTGTCCTCTCGACAATCTTCAAGTGGTTCAAGAAGGACTTTCTTAACGATTTGAAAAAGCGCGGCCTGCCTGCGAAACATGGAGTCGTCGACTACGTCGCCAGTGTCGCTCCGGATTCGCTGCGCACGGAACTCAAATCGGCACAGGACTACAACGTTGTATTTAGCGATTACGACTGGTCACTGAATCACAGCGAGCAGTAAGCGACTCTGTCATACCGGTCGGACGCTGTTGGCTATCCGGTTGCCCTGGCCCTGCCCCAGAAGTTGTAGCACAGCACCTTGGCGCCCGGAATGTACATTCTTTCGTCGGTCGTGATCTCGAAACCGCTTTTCACAATCAGGTCCGGTATGTCGCGATTCATGTTGCAGCCACCGGCAACCCGGCTCCAGACGGGATTCAAGCGACCCTGCCACCGGCGCACACTCTCGTCAGGCGCAATGCCGTGTTCGCAGAAAAGCAGACTTCCGCCCGACTTTAGCACTCGTCGCATGCCTTCCAGCGCGACAATCGCATCCGGTATTGTGCAGAGGGAGTACGTCACGAGAACTGTATCAACACTGTTTGCCTCGAGCGGAATGCTCTCGCCCGGCAAATCAATGAGTTCGACATCCAGCTCCGAAGCGTCGACCAGGGCTCGAGATTTGCGCCGCATCCCCTCCGAGGGTTCGAGGCCCCAGATTTTTCTGACTTTTTGCGCATTGTAGAAAGGCAGGTTCAATCCGCTGCCGAACCCAATCTCCAGGACATCACCCCGGGCATGGGGCACGATCTTTTCACGCTGTTTCTGATTAGGTCGGGCCGAGCACGCGAAATGGACCAAGTGCGGGAGGACACGTTCTTCATAGAAAGTCATGACTGCAGTTGATGCCCCGCGGCGTTTACTCTTTCAGTTCAACGAGAACGACTTCCAACGGTTCGTCGCTCAGGTTCTCTGGCAAGTGCTCATGCGCATCAGACCACTCTGCAACACCAACCTCTGTGGTTGCTTCCGCGGATGTGCCGTCGGGCAGGGTCATACGAGTGGCATTTGCTGTCAGCAAAATCGAGACATTTGGACCATGCGAATGCATCACGGACTTTTCGCCCGGACCGTATTTGATCCGAATTATTCGGACTTTATCGTTTTCAAACTCAACAGTGTAATGCTGTGGATCTGCCGTTACCGCGTCTTCCCCAAACGATGCGGTTGATAGAAATGCTGCCGCAAGGCATGAAATACATATGAGAATCTTCTTATTCATGTGTTAACCCCTTTGAGTTTTTGTTGCCTGAAAGAATTATTGTGTCAAGCATGTTGAGTATAGTTGGCCAGATTGAGACTGCCAGTGCGGGTAGGCACGTTCAGGGCTTGCAGGCGGCAAATCGGTCATTGACCTGATTTGACCTGGATAAGTTCGAGCAGCCTCGTGATGGTCCGCCAATTTCGAGCGGTAGTGGCTACACCCAAATGTCGATCGACTTTGTTAGCAAGATCGCTCCGCCCAACACCTTCCGGGGCGTGCAGGTAGAAGGCACAATCAGATAACAAGCATTGTTCAGAAGGCGCCTTGATACTATTTAGTGCGTTCAGGTCGGGCTCGACCGAGGCCCCGGTCAGGAACCAGACGTACAGGAATGTTGGCGTTTTCTCGCCTTCAGGAAACGGGTTGGCGGCCGCAATTGCCTGAAATCGCTCGACGGTCAGCAGTAACACTTGTGGCGCAAAGCCGAAGCGATCATCGATTGCGTTTTTTATGTCGTCTGCGAGCGCGTCCGCTCTTGCAGACGAGGCGAAGATTGCATTACCACTTTGAATATAGGTCTGAACGTTCTCGCAGCCGAGCGCAGCAAGAATGTCTCGCAACTCCTGCATCGGCAGAATGTGCTTGCCGCCAACGTTGATGCCGCGAAATAGCGCGACATAGTTCGTCATGTCTGCAATTGATCCACGTAGGCGAATAGTGCGGCAGAGCCGCCCGTATGCAGAAATACGATATTGCCGGAGCCGAGCGATCCGTTGCGAATCAAGTCGATCATGCCGGCAAGAGCCTTGCCACTGTATACCGGGTCGAGCAACAGGCCTTCGTAGCGCGCCAACATCAGCACGGCCTCATTCATTGATTCGGTCGGTACGCCATAGCCGTCGCCAATATAATCACAATTCGCAACGACGTCCTCACGAGCGACGCAACCGGGCTTGCCGATATACTCCGCCGTCTCGCAGGCCAGCTGATAAACCTTTGCCTCTTGTGCATCTTGCGGAGCGTTGACGCCAATTCCGAGCAACGGGATGTCGCTCTCCATCGCCTTGAGTCCGACGATCAGTCCACCTTGCGTGCCCGCACTTCCGGTCGCCGTCACGATGTGGCCGATATCGAGTCCCTGGTCGTTGACTTGACCCAGAAGTTCAATCGCGCAGTTGACGTAACCGAGCGCGCCCACCTTGTTCGATGCCCCACCCGGAATGAGGTATGGCTTGCCGCCGTTCGTTGTAACTTCAGCGGCGACATCTCTCATCGCCCGATCGAAATCAGTGCCGCCCGCGTATTCGCGCAGGTTTGCGCCGAAAATCCTGTCGAGAAGCACATTGCCCGAGTTGGCATATGGTTCGCTCGGGTCGATGACCCGATGCTCCAGCAGCACCTCACATTGGAGACCGAGTTTGCACGCCGCCGCCGCAGTCTGGCGAACGTGGTTCGACTGCACGGCACCGACCGTCACGATTGTGTCGGCGCCCTGTTGCAGCGCCTCGGCCATCGAATACTCTAACTTGCGTGTCTTGTTGCCACCCGTTGCGAGCCCGGTGCAATCGTCGCGTTTTACGTAAATGTCAGGGCCGCCAAGATGCTCGCTGAGGCGAGGCAGGTGTTCGAGCCGTGTGGGCAAATGGGCCAGGGGCACCCTGGGAAAATCGCTTAACAACACTTCTTACTCCCGGTCAGGTAAAGGTAATTCACCGCGCGCCAACTGTACGGTTCGTCGCGCGAGCACATCCGTGGATGAAATCAATGGCACGCTGATCATAGTTTCATCGAGTACGAGTGGAATCTCCGTACACCCCGCGATAATCGCCTGAGCACCTCTTGAGACAAGTGCGTTCGCCAGTTCTTGCATAGCACCAGTCACGGCCTCACTTCGATCACCAGCTTTGATCTTCTCAACCAGGTCCATGAGCTGAACAAGCTCGTCCTCGTTCGGCAGCACAGACTTGAGTTCGTTCTCGCGCAATGCATTCTGATAAACGCCAGCCTTGAGGCAACCATCTGTCGCCAACACACCTATGGTATCGGCACCAGGGCTCGACTCACCGATTGCAGCAATCGTCTCGTCGATGATTGAAATTAGTGGAATACCTGTGGCGGCGAGAATGTTGTCCTGAAATACGTACGCGGTGTTGCATGGGATAACGAGAAAATCGGCGCCAGCGGTTTCAAGGCGCGCGGCCATCGCCGCCATTGCCGGGCCGGGATCCTCGCCACTGTCGAGGATCGCCAACTGTCGATTCGGCACCGTTGGATCATGATCGATGATCATATGCACATGATCCTGGTCCTTGTCCGCCGGTGTCAGTGCGATGACCCTGGCCATGAAGTCGACGGTCGCATCGGGACCCATACCACCGAGCACGCCAACGATTCTGCTAATCTCATCCATGCGAACAAGTATATTTCACAGTGCACAGTGACGGCACCGAAAATTCTACTGCCTGCGGCCTTGATTAGTGAGTTCCAGGATGCCGCGACATGTTATTGGAGCGGGTGAAGGGAATTGAACCCTCATTCTCAGCTTGGGAAGCTGATGTTCTACCGTTGAACTACACCCGCCACTCTTCGGCTCTGTCAGTATAGCGGTACAGTTAGTACCTGTACGAGAATTCGAGGCCAGCCTGCCGCGGCTTGCTTGGCCAGGCGATATCAGCCGGCAAGCCAATGAACCGGGATGCGAAGAACCACTCAATGTATTCCTCGTCGAACAGGTTGTTGACGAACAGCCGGGTGCTCCACTTGTCACGCTCCAGCGCAATACTCAGGTTTGTCAGATCGTAAGCAGACTGCGTGTCAACGTTATCCAGCGTCCAGTAAGTCTTGCCGCGATGCTCATAGTCGAGCCGGCTGACCAGATCCAGCGAATTCGTTAGAGGTTTGCTGTGCTGGATGCCAAAGTTCAGGCTCCAGACCGGGGCACCGGGGACGTTTTTCCCGACGATGTCAGAGGCCGGAACCAATACGCCAGCTATGTCTTCGTATTCACTGATCTCACTGCTGGTAAAGCCCACTCCAAGATTGAGTTGCAGGGACTCAGCGGGTGTTGCCACCAGTTCGAGTTCGCCGCCGTCTATCTTGCTCTTCGGGACATTGATGTTTGCTTGTGTGCCCGTCTGGTCAAACAGGAAGTACTGTTGATCGGAATAATCGATGTGGAAAAGCGAAAGCCCGCCGCGAAGACGACCGCCAAATGCGGACCCCTTCAGGCCGGCTTCATAGCTGATCAAAGACTCCTTGTCGAAGCCCGGCTCGAAATTGCTGCCGGGGGCAAGATTGTTGAACCCGCCAGCCCTGAATCCCTTGCCAACCGTCACATAGCCAAGCAAGTCATCACTGAAGTTGTAGCCCAGACTCACCTTCGGCTGTAATTCGTTGAAGGTCTTCTTGCGGCCCTGTGTCGTGTCTTCAGGTGTCTCGACGTCGTAACGAAAGGCGACGGTCAATTCGAGATCTTCCTGCAGGTCATAGCTCAGATGGCCGAAAGCTGCGTAGTTCTCCAGTTTCAAATCCTGCGCAGCGGGCGGTACCGGCGTGCCAAGAAACGTCGTCGCGAGTGAACGGAACCTATCCTGGCTGAAGAAATGCACGCCAGCTACCCATCGCAGCGCGGACTCCGCATCGGATACCACGCGTAATTCCTGAGCAAAGGTCTGTGACTCGTCAATTACGATGATGTCGATTGCCTCGAAAAGCGTTTGATCCAGATCCTGATCGTTTCCGGAGTCGACATCCGTGTAAGAAGTTATCGACGTCAGCGTGCCCCAGCCGAGGTCATAATCGATCTTTGCCGAGACTTCCGAGGAATCAACGAAAGACGCGCCAATCCGATTCGACTGAATCTCATAGGTAGGATTGCCAAAAAATATGGGTGGATTGGGTGGTGGCAACGGCAATACACCCTCGCTTCCCGGCATGAAATAGCCCGAACCACCTTCCTGGTTCAGGAGCTGGCCCCTCAAATCGATCGAGAGCTTATCGGTCGCTGTGTAGCGCAGCTGGCCACGAAAGGATGCGGATTCCTTGAAATCCACCTCCTCGTTATCCAGATAAGCATTCTTCAGCTGTCCCTTACGATCCTGCAGCCGCAGCGACGCGCGATAGAGCAGCTTGTCATCCGTTATTGGGCCGGATGCGCTTGCGGCCAGCGTATAGTCCGCGCCCTCGGCCGCGGATACCCGAAAGTCATACTCGGGCTCGGCTGTCGGCTGGCGCGTCGATATGAGAATTGCACCACCGATCGCATTGCGGCCGTAAAGCGCTCCCTGCGGGCCTCGCAAGATAACGATGTTTTCGATGTCGAAGAGTTCTTGCGTCGTGAGCAGATTATTGGTCGCACTGACACCGTCGATACGAAAAGAGACGGGAGGCTGTCCGGTACCTCGATTCTGTCTGACGCCACGAATGACCAGGGTGCTGACGCCGACTTCCTGGTCGTCGGAGAACCGAAGATTCGGAGTTAGGGTCGCAACTCGATTGATGCGCTCGATCCGGTGCCGCTCGATATCGGCAGCTGTAAATGCTGTGATGGAGTCCGGGACATCAGACAGATTTTCCGCTCGAAACCGCGAAGTGACTATGATTTCCTCGATAATGCCTTCTGCCTCTGCGGCCTCATCGGCATTCGCAGGACCAGCGGCAATGACGCCAAGCATCAATATCAGGGGCATCGCAATGTGCGATGCATGTATTTTCTGGGTAGACACCGGTAGCTCCTCAAAAAATTTGCCGTAGTCTACGCAGTCGCTCCGCCAGATACTAATATTGATTTTGCAATATGCAGACCAAAGCCATCCGCCAAAGCACTGCTGATTGGCTTGACGGCTGGCGCATTCGTTGCATAAAAGAGACAGCTGCATACCGGTAGCTTTGTGTTAGGATTCTGTGAGTTATAGGCCTGTCCTGGGCCAGACTAGGGGGATAGTCATGATTAGTAACAATAATGCAACATATCGTATTGCGTGGCGTTCGCGCCTTGCTGCGGTTCTACCTGCGGTGATACTTGCCGCCGGCACCGCGACTGCAGCGGAATTGGAAGAAATAATCGTTACAGCAACCAAACGTGCGTCGACGATTCAAGACGTGCCGTTTTCCATCAACGCACAGACGCAGGAAGATATTCAGCGCTCAGGCGCTGGCTCGCTCGAGGATCTGGCACGTAACGTAGCTGGACTCACAATTCAAAATCTCGGCCCCGGCCAGAGTCAGGTCGCAATCCGTGGTGTGTCAGCCGGTCAGATCGTTCGCGACCAGCCAGGCGTCAAGGAGCAGGTTGGTGTTTACATGGATGAGTCCGTGATTTCGCTGTCGCTGTTCACGCCGGACTTCGATCTGTTTGATTTGAACCGTGTAGAAACGCTACGTGGTCCGCAAGGCACCCTGTTCGGCTCGGGTTCGATTGGCGGCACGATTCGCTATATCACAAATGAGCCAAGCGTCGATGCATTCGAGGGCTCAGTGGAACTCAACGTCAACTCCATCACTGATGGCGGCACGGGTGGCCACGTCAAGGGCATGATAAACGTGCCGCTATCTGATACAGCGGCCTTGCGAGCAGTCGCTTATACGACAGAGTATGGCGGCTTTATCGACGCCTTTATGGAGAGTGGTGGCAAGAGAAGCGACGTCAACAGTGGCAATCGGACGGGCGGTCGCGTAGCTGTGACATTTATGCCAAGCGACACGCTGACGATCACGCCGCGCATTATCTACCAGGAAATCGACACGGACGGTTTCAACCGCCAGGAAGTGTTCAACTTGTTCGCCAATCCGTACACGACGACACGTCCAGCCACACAACTCGGTGACCGCGAGCAGCACCTGCTGCTGCGCGAAGGCTTCGAGGACCAAACCTTGCTCGCTGACCTTCTCGTCGAAGCGTCGTTTAACGCGTTCGACTTGACGTTTACCGGCAGCGTGCTGGACCGCGAGATCCTCGTCAGCCGCGACGCGAGTGCATTGACTGGCAGCGTATCTGTCGACCTGGGGTATACCGATGCAGACGTATTGCTGCCATCCAATCTCCGGGACACCACCGATCTCAAGCAGACGACCTCTGAACTTCGCTTCAGCTCTAGTGACGATGGTAGTATCCAATGGTTATTTGGCGCCTTTTTCACCGATATGGAACGCGACTACGCGCAACGTCTGCCGACACCCGGCTATGCCGCTGCAACCGATCTCGCGCTGGGCGATGGGACCTCAGCCGATGTTGCGAACGGTTTTCCAAATCTGGATTCACCCTTCAACTCGGACTTGCCCTACGACATCGAGCAGCTCGCGGTTTTTGGTGAGGTCACGTTTGACGCGTCCGACAGGATTCACCTGACGATTGGTGGGCGTTGGTACGACTTTGACGAGACGCGCGTTATCACCTCAGGTGGATTATTTGCGAATGGTGACAGCGGTCGAGTCGACAAGACGTCATCTGACGGCTTTACACCTCGCATACTCGCGAGCTTCGATGTCAGCGATGATGTAACAATCAATGCTCAGGCGTCGCAAGGCTTCCGCCTCGGCGGCGTCAACGATCCGCTCAACGGCGGACTGTGCACGCCTGAGGATCTGCAGATATTCGGCAGCTTCCAGGATTACGATGACGAGAAACTCTGGAATTACGAAGCCGGCGTCAAATCACGAATTGGCGATGGTGTCACGTTCAATGCCGCTGTCTTCTACTCGGATATTGAAGACCTGCAAGTAACGCTTGACGCTGGATCTTGCTCATCGCGTATTTCTTTCAACGTCGAAGATGCGCACAGCAGCGGGGCAGAGTTCGAACTCACTGGCAGTGTGTCGGACAGCTTCGAGTACTCTTTGGCTGGCAGCTTCATTCAGTCTGAGTTCGACTCGACCGTTATTGACTCGACTGGCTCTATCCTGGGCGGTGTTGAAAACAGCAATCGTCTGGCGTCCGTTCCGGAATTCCAGATCGCTGCAACGGGCACCTGGTTCTTCCCGCTGTTTGGGGGCGAGGGTTATGCCACCGCGAGCATCCAGCATGTGGGTGACCGCATCACGCAGCCAAGCGACCAGCTATCGGGTGCCGGCGACTTTGCGTCCGGACTGCCATTTGGTGGCGCAACCGGCGACGATGTTACGAGTCTCGATCTCGAACTCGATCCGTACACGATTGCGAACGTGAGCGCAGGTGTTGCCAGGAACGGCTGGGAAGCGGTTCTCTACATCAGCAACCTTACTGACGAGAATGCCCACCTGTCGTTCGACCGTGAACGTGGCGGCCGTGCGCGCTTGTCATTCCGCACGAATCAGCCGCGGACACTGGGTATGACCTTCCGAAAAGGTTTCGGCGACTAGCCGATGTGTGTCTTGCAGCCCGGCGCTTAGGCGCCGGGCTGCTTATTTACGACGCTCGCACGGCGACAGACTTGATCTGCGCAAAAACCTCTTCGCCTTCCCGCAATTCAAGTTCTCTGATTGATCGCCGTGTCACTCTCGCGACCACTCGGTCTTTGCCGAGCACGAGACGAACCAGCATTGATGACCCCTGATTCGGCTGCACGGCCTCTATGACCGCCGGTAGTATATTGAGTATCGTGCTTTGCTCGGGCATCGCGCGACACAGGCTCACGTCGTTGGCCCGAATTCGCAATCGCAGTATCGATCCATCGACACCAGCCTTGCCCGGCACCCAAATGTCGCCACCCGAAAAATGCAGGCGCGTCAGATCGTCCTTTTCGTCGTAAGCCTGGACCTTGCCCTGGATTACCGACCCAGCCTGTTCACCGCTCAGCAGCGGCACATCCATGCGAACAAGAACTGATTGCAGCTCACCGTCTGCAACGACACGACCGTCATCGATCAAAACCAGATGGTCGCAAAGGCGGCAGACTTCGTCAATATTGTGACTGACGTAAATGATCGGCACGCCTGCTTCGGCATGCAGTCGATCCAGAAACGGCAGTATCTCGTCCTTGCGCTTCTGGTCGAGCGATGCAAGTGGCTCGTCCATCAATACGAACCGCGGTGCGCAAAGCAGCGCCCGTGCGATCGCGACGCGTTGCGCTTCGCCGCCCGATAATTCATCGGTCCTGCGATTTAGCAGGCGCTCCAGTCCGAGCATGCCGATGACATGATCGATGTCAGGAGCGCCATTGTGCTCGCGGCGGCGTAATCCGTACTCAATATTGCCGCGTACATCGAGGTGTGCGAACAGTCGTGGCTCCTGAAACACGTAGCCGATATCGCGTTCGTGCACCGCGCGCGATGTGCGTGACGAGTTGTCCTGCCAGACATCGCCCGCAACGACCAGTTTACCGGTCTTGGGATATTCCAACCCGGCGATGCAGCGTAGCAATGAGGTTTTACCCGCACCCGATGCGCCAAATACAGCAGTAATTCCGCGCAGCGGCATATCGAAATCTACATCCAGTGTGAAATTTTCACGCCGCAACGTGTAAGCGATTTGAATAAGGGCGTTGGCGTTCACCGCTGTTTCCACCGACGATTGATGAAGAACATCGCGAATAGTGCAATGAACGCGACGATGAGCAATACCGCTGAAAGCTGATGCGCGGACGAGTAATTCAGTGATTCAACCTGGTCATAGATCGCGATCGAAATTACCCGCGTCTCTCCCGGAATATTACCGCCGACCATTAACACGACACCAAACTCACCAAGGGTATGTGCAAAGCTCAAAACGACCGCACTCAGGTAGCCACGTACGGACAGTGGCAAGGCGACAGAGAAGAACGCATCCATGCGACTGGCGCCCAGCGTCCAGGCGGCTTCGAGACTGTGTTGTCCAAGTGACTCAAACGCTACGACTAGTGGCTGCACTGCGAATGGCAGGCTGTAGATACAGGAAGCAACGACAAGTCCGGCGAACGAAAAAGTCAGCGCGCTGCCGGTCAACTCAACCCACCAGCTACCGATCGCCCCGCCCGGCCCGAGAACGATTAATAAGTAGAAGCCCAGAACAGTTGGCGGTAAGACAATCGGCATTGCGACGGTTGTCTGCACCACAGGTTTCCATCGCGACGACGACTGTGCAAGCCACCATGCAATGGGTGTTGCAAGAAACATCAATATGACGGTCGTAAGTCCCGCCAGTTGCACAGACAGCCACAGCGGTTCGAACAAAGTGCTCGCGTTCATTCCGGAATCCTGTATCCGTACGCACTGATTACCTGCCGCGCACCATCAGCACGAAGAAAACTGAGAAAACCTGCGGCCGCTTCATTCTCAGAAGCGCGCCGCAACAGAATCGCCTGATGTTCGAGTGCCTTATGCATCGAGGCCGGTACAGACCAGCGGCAGGTGGACTCCGGCAATCGTCTGTCCATCGCCTGCGAGCCCGCGATTAGCCCGAGGCCCGCATTATTCGACACGACGAAATGTAATGTCTGTGCGATGTTCTCTCCGTACACAAGACGCGGTTCTACTGTGTCCCACAATTCGGCAGACTGAAGAAACTCCATCGCCGCCGCACCATAAGGAGCGGTCAGCGGATTTGCGATCGCCAACCGCCTCTTGCCCAAATCGCGCAGTTGCGCCACACAATCGCTGCTCGCCAGCGCTGGATCACGCGACCAGAGCACGAGACTGCCAACGGCGTAAGTGAATCGTGTGCCAGCGACACCCGATCCTGACAACTCCAGCAGTCTGGGGCGCTGCTCGTCTGCGGCGAGCAAAACGTCAAACGGTGCGCCATTTTCTATCTGTGCGTAGAGCTTACCGGTGGACGCGGTCGTAATTCGCACCGCGTTCCCGGACGATTTCTCGTAGAGCGTCGCTAACTCCTGCGCGGGCCGCGCAAAGTTGCTGGCCACAGCAACGGTAATTGGCTCGGCCTTCGATGTGGGAATCGCGAGCACAAGCAGGAAAATGGAGGCGATTGCAGTCTGGGACATGGCCTCACAATAGCCGCGACTGGCGCGTTTGTCATCGCAAGTAAAGCGCAGCGTAGCGAGCTCCCGTCAAGCGGGATCGAGACATGAAGATGGCAAATGTGCCGGTTGCGGCTATTCTAGCTCTTTTTCGTGCGTCGGCGATGCGCGTGCAGCAGAGGTTCGGTATAGCCGTTCGGTTGCTCGCAGCCTTTGAAGACGAGATCACATGCGGCTTCGAATGAGATGCTCGCATCAAAGTCGTCGCTCATTCGTGTGTACAGCGGATCGCCGGCATTTTGTTCGTCAACAACTTCAGCCATGCGCCGGAAAGTCTCCATTACCTGCTCCTCGGTCGTGACGCCATGCAGCAGCCAGTTTGCGATGTGCTGACTTGAAATACGAAGCGTCGCCCGATCCTCCATCAGGCCAACATCGCTGATATCCGGAACCTTGGAGCAACCGACACCCTGGTCGATCCAGCGCACAACGTAACCGAGGATTCCCTGTGCATTGTTATTGAGTTCGGCCTGAATCATCTCAGCATCGAGCGCTGACGGATCACCGATTGGCGGTGTCAGAATGCTGTCGAGACTTGCAAGCTCTCTCGTGGCGAGTTGTTCCTGAACCTGCCTGACATCGACGGCGTGATAATGCATCGCGTGCAAAGTAGCCGCAGTCGGAGACGGTACCCAGGCACAGCTCGCTCCCGCTTCGGGATGCGCCTGCTTGGTGTCCATCATCTGCTTCATTTCATCAGGCTTTGGCCACATGCCCTTTCCAATCTGCGCTTTGCCGGGCAGTCCGCAGCGGATGCCGATATCGACATTCCAGTCTTCATACGAGTTGATCCACGGTTGCGCCTTGATCGTCTCCTTCGGCAGTACAGGTCCCGCATGCATGCTGGTATGAATTTCATCACCGGTACGATCAAGGAACCCGGTGTTGATGAAGACCAGTCGGTCTTTGACCGCGCGAATGCACTCGTGGAGGTTTATCGTCGTCCGGCGCTCTTCATCCATGACGCCAACCTTGAGCGTATTAGGTGCGAGACCCAGCAGGCCCTCAACCCGGCCGAACAAGGTATTCGTAAACTCGGCCTCATCCGCCCCGTGCATTTTTGGCTTGACGATGTAGACGCTGCCGCTTTGGCTGTTTGCAACTCTCTCGTTTTGCGTCGAATTTGCAATCGCGCAAGCCGATGTAACAACAGCATCCAGCATTCCTTCAAATACTTCATTGCCGTCTTTGTCGAGCACGGCATCTGTCGTCATCAAATGCCCGACATTTCGGACCAGCATCAGGCTTTGCCCTGACAATGTGAGTTCACCACCGTTGACTGCAGTGAAAATCCGGTCAGGGTTCAGGCGCCGCGTCATCATGCGGCCGCCCTTGTCGAGGGTCGCCTCCAACGTTCCCTGCATCAGGCCAAGCCAGTTGCGGTACACGCCAACTTTGTCCTCAGCATCAACTGCTGCAACTGAATCCTCGCAGTCCTGAATCGTCGTGATCGCCGCCTCGAGCACGACATCCCTGACCTTACCCGACGCGTCCTTACCCACTGCGTGGTCCGGATCAGTGCAGATCTCTACATGTAATCCATTATTGCGTAACAAATAAGATCGCCGGCTGCCCGCTTCCGTATAGCCAACAAACTTGTCGGGATCAAGAAGTCCAGAGCTTCTGCCATCGGCTATTGTTGCTTCGCATACGGCGTGGCCTGATGAATCATCCACTGCATAAGTGCTTACATCGGCATGGCTGCCTGCTTCTAGCGGAAATATACGATCCAGGAAGTCGCTCGCATAGCGAATTACGGCTGCGCCACGTTTCAGGTTATACGATGTGCCCCGCTCCTGACCGCCATCCTCTGAAATGACGTCGGTGCCGTACAGCGCGTCATACAGGCTGCCCCAGCGCGCGTTCGCCGCATTCAGGGCGAAGCGTGCATTACCGACCGGAACAACAAGCTGTGGACCGGCGATTGTCGCTATTTCCGGGTCGACGCCCTCTGTTGAGATGTGAAATGGATCGCCTGGGTCTTTTAGATATCCGATCTGCTTGAGGAAAGCGACGTACTCGGCGTGGTTCCAGGACGAACTGCCATTCGACTTGTGCCACTCATCTATCTGGGCCTGCAGCTGATCCCGGGTCGCCAAGAGTGCACGGTTCGCCGGCGTCAGATCATCGATCAGTGCCTCCAGGCCGCTCCAGAACTCACCCGAGTCGAAGCCAATTGCCGGCAGCAATTCGTCTTCGATAAAACGCAGGAAGGCCGGGTCGACCAGTAGTGTGCCCACAGCCTGATGGCTCGCAGAAATAACGTCATTCGTATTACTTGGATTCATCGCTTTCCCAGGCGAGCCACTTCGCGCGAGCATACATGCTCGCATGCCTGCCGGCATAACTCGAAGCGATGATCAGGGCAAGCTAGCCTGGCACCGGCTAGTCCAATTCGTAGCTCAGAACTTCGTTGCTCACTTGTTGGCCTTCCCGCATGCCGCCGATCGTCAACCAGCCACCGTCAAATGGCACGGGCCTGTCGATGGATGACATCGACTTGTGGGAACTCGATGTGTATCGGTGGCGGCCAGGGAGCCGCGTCGCTATTCGAGGTCGCCTGACAGCTGCACGATTTGCTTGCCGATATTGCGTCCTCTAAGCAGGTCGATAAATGCCTGTGGTGCGTTCTCGACACCCTCTGCAATCGATTCGCGATACGCGAGCTTGCCTTGCTGCAGCCAGCCAATCGCTTTTCCGACGTACTCTTCGCACCATTTCGGATGATCGCTTACGATGAAGCCGCGCATCGTCAGACGCCGACCGATCATCAACATCATGCCGCGCGGCCCGGGTTGCGGTTCGTCGATATTGTAGTCGGCGATCATGCCGCAGAGTGCGATACGGCCGTAGTCCCGCATATTCCAAAGAACGGCTTCGAAAATTTCGCCGCCAACATTTTCAAACAGCACGTCGACACGTTCGGGACATGCATTTCTAACGCTCTCCCCAAGTGACTCACTCGACTTGTAGTTAAACCCAGCGTCGTAGCCGAATTCGTCAGTCAGTAGTGCGACTTTGTCGTCAGATCCCGTACTGCCTGCAACATGACAGCCATGAATCTTCGCCAGCTGGCCGACGACGCTTCCAACCGCTCCGGATGCCGCAGAGACAAATACAGTGTCACCAGGTTTCGCCTCGGCGATTTTCATAAGGCCAATGTAAGCCGTCATTCCCGGCATGCCGAGTACGCCGAGGTGACAGGAAAGCGGTGCGGGACCGGATGGAATTTTGCGAAGCAGTCTACCGTCGCTGATCGAGTAGTTCTCCCAGCCGAGCATACCCATGACGTAGTCACCTTTGGCGATGCCGTCAAATTTGCTCGACACGACCTGCGCGACCACGCCTGCCTGTAAGACTTCACCGATCTGGAACGGAAGAATGTATGACTTGATGTCGTTCATTCGGCCGCGCATATAGGGATCGACCGACAAATAGAGGTTGCGCACCAGTACTTCGCCGTCAGCCGGCTCGGTGACTGATTCCTCAGTGACGCTGAAATTGTCCGCAGTAACCCACCCAGACGGACGACTGGCCAGGCGAATTTGGGTGTTAATTGCTTGTGTCACGGTTATTGCCTCCAATGACCGTTGATGTACTTGGTTAGCCCGTCATACAAGTAGGCACCTTCCACGATTCGACAAAACTCGCACAAATAACATACTGGACGCCGAGGAGGTGGTCCAATGAAACGTTTCGCCTTGTCGCTTGCGCTCGCATTACTCCTGACCGCCTGCGGGCAGACAGGCCCAAACAATACGCTGCCAACGGAGCCCACGGGATTGAACAAGCGCGTGTTCTCGCCAAAGCGACGGACGCAATTCAGATTCCGGACCATCGCCATGCGCGCCCGCACATGTCCAACATCGCCGCTGCCGCCCTTCTGCTGCAAAACGGCATTGACCCGGTAGTTCAAATGAATTGCCGCGATCGAAATCGCGCCGCCCTGGTAACCCCCGGCGAAGCTGAATGCATACCGGCCGCCGTTCATGCGTCTGGTCTGAGAAGTCGTTCAACCAGCTGAGAAAGTGCAATCCTCCGGCAGCGGGTCGGGCAAATTCCACCTGAGATTTTCCGGATCACGAAATTCGTCCGCACTCATGCTGCCGCCGCGGCGCTTAAACCACTCTACCAAGGTATCGCGCACCAACGGTGTGCCGTTTGGTATCTTGAACCCGCCCTCAGGAATAGCGGGCGTCAATACATTGTCGCCACCGAGCAATAGAAAGTCATTTGCAACGACCCTGAGCATGTCGGAATCCTCAATCTCGCTGCCATCGGCTCTGATCATCCGTATCGACATCTGACCCGTGTCACAGCCAACAAAAACTCGCATGCCTGAAAAACCGGCACGGCGACGGTGATTGTGAACCTGGTTCGCGATGATCTTGCGTACCTCCAAACCACTCAATTCAATGACCGAAACGCGATTATCGAAAGGAAACACGCGAAACAAGCTTCCGTAGGTCACCTCGCCTTGCGGAAGCTCGGCGCGAATTCCACCGTAGACGTTGTGGATGGATATGTCCGCATCGTTCGACTCAAGGACCGCATCGGTCAGCAAGTTTCCGAGAGCCGTTTCGGGCTGTTCGCCTAAGGTCATCGGTGTCTCAAGAACAACGCCGACCTTCTCCGCCTGGAGCTGCACTGCAATCTTGCTGGCACGCTCCGCGATAGCCGCGACCTTTTCCACAGGCGCGACCGATCGGCCCTCATAGGTCGCGCGCGCGCGCGTTTCGTCATTTTCGTAAGCGCAATGTCCATTTTCATCTGGAGCGTTGACACAGTTGAACTGCGGCGGAAAAATACGACGATCGACCAGGCTGCCGCTGCCGCGCTCGAACGTGAAATCCACACGACTGAATGCGCGTGTGTTCGAGTAACTTGCCGTGATTGCGATGCCATTGACGACGTGTGCTATCCCCTGGTGCACATGGCCTGCGACGATGTGGTCAACGAGCCCGTTCGGTATCTCATCAGCAACCCGCATGATCTCACCCGAAATATCACATGAAGACAGATCGAGTGGGTCCTCGAATTTTGTACAGCGGCTTCCCGCATGAGCGACAACGACGATCAAAGAAGCACCGGCCGCACGGAGTGACCGCGCTTCGGCGATAATCGATTCTGTTAGTGGTGCGACTCTTACACCGGCGGTGTTGGCAGCGATTGTCATCTGCAACGCGTCCGTCGTCAACACACCAATAATGCCGATGTCGATACCGGCTCGAGTAATCATCGTCGACGAGTGAACGTTGTCCCATTCGACCCTTCGATTCGTCGACACATCAATCAGATTCGCCGCGAGCAAAGGAAAGTTCAATTCGGGCGCTCGCTGCCGGAGCGCTCCTTGCGGATCGTCTTCAACAGCTTCCGGGATGGACTTTGGACCAGACGGGCCAAAGTCGAACTCATGATTACCTATTGCGGCGGCGGCATAGCCGAGTGCGTTGTATGCCGCAGCGACGGCGGCACCTTCCGACAGATTCGACTCGAGTGTTCCCTGCCACATATCTCCTGCATCAACGAGCAGCACCGCACCGTCATCTGCACGCGCTTCTCGTACAGCGGCTACGTAGCCGGAAAATGTCGTAATGCCACCACGATCGGATTGCGGGATCAGTTCGCCATGCACGTCGTTGGTGCCCAGGACTGAGATGACGACAAGCTCCTTATTGGGGGCAAGCGGTGTCGATGTGCATGCAGCGGTTCCGAGTGCCGCCACCAGGATAGTGATCAGAATTTTTCGCATCGCGCACATTCTAGACGCGAAGCGCCATAGCGGCAATTTGTGCCGGACCGATGCGACAACATCCACCGACGAGCTTCGCGCCGGCATCGATCCACTGCTCCGCCGACTGTGCACACTGCAAATCAGTGACGGTACCCGACCACGAATTATCTTCTGATCGATACACCTCGCCCGAATTCGGGTAAACGACGATCGCTTTATCAGGAACAGACGATTTCAATAAGGCGATGATAGGCAGAATGAATTCGGGTGCCGTGCAGTTGACGCCTACGGCAAGCACGCGCGAGTGGCCTTCAAACAGGCCAGCCGCATCGGCAATCAAAGTTCCGTCGCAAAGGTGTTGCTCGTCGCGGCACGAAAAACTGACCCAGGCTGGGCTCGTCACCCCACTCAGCAACTCGGCCAGTATCGCTGCTTCCTCATGTGAAGGAATTGTCTCGCAGGCAAGCAGATCGGCGCCGGCATTGTCGAGTAGCTCAATCCGGTCACGGTGAAACTCGCGTAACGCTTCTCCTGCTATGTCGTACTGGCCCGTGTACTCCGAACCGTCGTGGAGCACCGCACCGTACGGCCCGACACTCGCGGCGATCAACGGGACCCGATCTGATTCCGGGTTGTCGTGCAGGAACTCCTCACGCGCCTGCTCCGCAAGCGCGACGGAGCTGACGATGAGGCCATCGGCATCCGCGGCCGACGAACCGCTTGCCATAAGTCCTTTCCTGCTCGCCTGATAGCTGGCTGTCGCAATGATCTCGGCACCGGCATCGAGATATGCCCGATGTGCGTCGACGAGGGCACGAGGATTGGACTGCAGCAAAACAGCCGACCACAAATCGCCGTCGATGTTGCAGCCCATGGCCTCACATTGTGTGGCGAGGCCACCGTCGATCAGGATTGGCCGGCCTGCAGCAAGCAATGCTGCGAATTTCGAATTGTTTGTGTCACTATGTTTCATATGCTCACATCCTCGCCCCTGCGTTACTTACCACTGTGTCTTGTCCTGATTGCCTGCGAAGGCTCACGGCCATCGCCAACAATCTCACAGCCGCCGTTTGTTCCTGACAGCGGCAACATCGCAGTCCGTTGCGGTGCATTAATTGACGGCCTCAGCGACCAAACCTACACCGATCGACTTGTCGTTATTCGTGAAGGACGATTCGAACGCATCACAGCTGGAGACGCAAGCGTGCCGGACGACATGTCGTTTCTGGACTTCAGCGAGCTCACCTGCCTGCCCGGCCTTATAAATACGCACGTGCATCTCGCCGATCTGCCCGGTCGTGCCTCGGACTACACTATTTACTACAGGCTCACGGACGCTGACCACAAGGAAACGTCGTTTGGGAACGCGGAGACGACGCTCCTTACGGGCTTTACGACAGTGCGCAACGTTGGCGACTATTTCCCGGAGGCGGTTTACTTCGCTCGCGAGAAAATCCGGGCAGGGGAGATTACCGGGCCACGCATTCAAACAGCCGGTCCGTATCTGACAATCCCTGCCGGTGGCGGTGATCTTGTCATTCCGGGTCACGACGAGAGCGAAATCCCGCCCGCCGCACGCACCGGCGTAGCGAGCACGCCCGATGAATTTCGGGAGGCCGCCAAAAGCGCTATCGCCGGAGGCGCTGACTTTCTCAAAGTCATCGCATCAGGCGCCGTATTTTCGTTCGGCGGCATCCCAGGAGCGCCCGAGATGCATCAGGATGACATCGAGGCAGTGGTTGCCGTTGCACGAGACGCTGGTATTCAAGTCACAGCCCACGTGCACAGCGCACAGTCCGGTAAAGACGCAATATTGGCAGGCGTTGACTCCCTTGAGCACGCGTCGCTGCTTGATGACGAGGCGATTGCTTTGGCTGCAGCACACGGCGTAGCCCTTTCCATGGATGTCTATAACGGTACCTACACTGAAGATGTTGGTCGTGAACAGGGCTACGCCGAAGAGTTCATGCGCAAGAACTTCGAGACGACCGAAGCGCAGCGAGTCGTATTTGAGAAAGCGTACGCGCTTGGTATCCGTATCGTCTACGGAACCGACGGTGCTGTGTTGCCGCATGACATGGGTGGCTGGCAATTCGGCATCATGGTCGAGCGCGGCATGGCGCCGATGGATGCCTTGAAGTCTGCAACATCTGTTGCGGCCGAACACATGGATATGTCCGGTGATGTCGGCGCAATCGAGGCCGGCCGCTTCGGCGACCTGATCGCTGTACGAGGCGATCCACTCGACGACATGAATATAATGAAGACAGTCGATGTTGTCATCAAAGGCGGCCTGGCCTTCAAGTTGGTTCAATAATCAAATGAGTTCAATCTCCTCTTAGCTTCTCGAGATAAGCAGAAATCAGCTGCTTCTGCAGCTTGACCGGCAACAAATCGGGATGCAGCAGACTTAATTGGCCAATTCCGGCCGAATACGCCCAGATAGCCATCGCCTCAAATCCGACATCCAGCTCGCCGCGGATCTCGCCGGCTTGTTGAGCGTCCTCCAGTAATCGCGCGATTCTCGCCTGCCAGCCGTCAATCAGTTCGGCGTACGCTTCCGCGAAGGACGTCTGCAGAGCCGCCTTGTACAGAAAGGTCAGCCAGACCATCCAGTCGTCCCTGGAAGACTCACTGATGATCGCGTCATCACACAGGAGGTGCTCGAGTGCCTTCAGTCCGGAATACTGGCTGGTGTATGCATTGATCCGCTTGGTCTGCTGCGCGGTCGAGTGACGAACGACGTGCATCAGCAGTTCGTCCTTGGAGTTGAAATAGTGGAACAGTGAGCCGTAAGACAGACCGGCTTCGGCGGCCACTGCCCGCATAGTCACCCCTTCGAGGCCGTGCTGCGCAATCAGGCTCATGGCTGCTTCGGCAAATTTCACACGCTGGCTATCATGATCTACGATTTTTGGCATGGGGCTGTTCCCTCGCTGCAGGTCTTGATCCGTCTTGACATTGGCAATTATACTTGTATTATATCGATCAGTTGATATAAATAAAGACATTATTGCTGCCTGCTGAAAAAGTGATGAAAGCAATCAACCAAGAACAGGAACACACCCAGTCGTACTATGCGGCCACGGCCAATGAGATCACCGACTACCCGGTGCTGGAAGGCAGCAAGTCGGCGGATGTCTGCGTGGTTGGCGCTGGGTTCACGGGCGTTTCAACCGCCCTGACCCTGGCCGAACGTGGCTATTCCGTGGCGCTCATCGAAGCCAACCGGGTCAGCTGGGGCGCTTCCGGCAGGAACGGCGGGCACCTGATCAATGGCATCAGCGGACTGGACAGGATCCGCAAGAAACACGGTAATGGCATCGCCGACATATTGTGGGACCTCCGCTGGCGCGGCAACGATATTATCTATGACCGGGTCGAGAAGTACGCTATCGAGTGCGACCTGAAAAGCGGTTTCGTGGAAACCGCCCTGAAGCCGCGGCAAATGGCCGACCTGGAGGAATATGCCGCTGAGCGCGATCGCCATGATTTTCCCTACAAGTATGAAGTGTGGGACAGGGACAAAACCCGCGCCATGTTGGGAACCGATGCCTATATCGGCGGTTTCGCCTGTTACCGTGACGGCCACCTGCACCCGCTAAATCTCTGCATTGGTGAGGCCCGGGCGGCGCATGGGCTCGGCGTGCAGATATTCGAGCAATCGCCTGTTACCGGCATCGAGCACGGTGACCGCCCGAAAGTCAAAACCGCGACCGGTAATGTGCAAGCCGACGCCGTGGTGTTGGCCGGCAACGCCTACAGCCAGCTGGAGCCAAAGCACCTGTCCAACCTGATCTTTCCGGCCGGCACCTACATCATCGGCACGGAGCCCCTGTCCGATGAGGTGGTCAATGAGATCAATCCACTGGACATCTCCGTCTGCGACGCGAACGAGGTTGTGGACTACTACCGCCTGTCAGCAGACAAGCGCATGCTATTTGGCGGCGCCTGCAATTACTCGGGCCGCGAACCCACCAGCATCAAGGCGTACATTCTGCCCCGCATGCTCAAGGTTTACCCACAGCTCAAAGACGTACAGATCGAATATCAATGGGGCGGGAAAGTCGGCATCGTGCTGAACCGCGTCCCGGCCCTGGGCCGCATCAACAATAACGTTTATTACTGCCAGGGCTATTCGGGCCACGGCGTAAGCGCGACGCATGCCATGAGTGAAGTTATGGCTGACGCAGTTGCCGGCACGATGGAAAAATTCGACTTGTTCGCCAACATGAAGCACTTCCGTATTCCAGGTTCACAATGGATGGGCAACCAGATTATCGCCCTGGGAATGCTGTATTACCGTTTGCAAGACTTGCTGTGAAATGGCCGACGCAGCGAGTGAGTAACTGGTGTCCTTTAGCGTGTAGGCCCGGTCGCCTTGCGAGTACGCTCTGATTAGCGTACCGGTTGGGCGATAAGAAAAATTAAGGTGTGCGGAATTGGATCGTTACGACTCGATCATTATTGGGGCAGGACACAATGGCTTGGTCTGCGCTGCCTATTTGGCGCAGAGCGGCCAGCGCGTACTGGTACTCGAGGCATCAGATACAGCAGGCGGACTTGGCGCAAGCCGTGAATTCCATCCCGGTTTTCACGCCTCGGTGGCGCACTCAATAAGCCACTTCTCGCGGAAAATTGCCAATGACCTGAAACTGCCGTCGCATGGCTTTAAGGCAAAAGCGGATTCGCTAGCAACTATAGGTCTGAGTGCCAACAACAAGCACGTCGTTGTGCACAAGGGCTCTGTCAGCGGAACCGGCAGCGACGATGCGGATGCTTATCAGGACTACTCGCGACTCATGCACCGTTTTGCCGACGCGCTGCAGCCGTTCTGGCTCAAAACGATACCGCGCATAGGCAATGCCGGTATGTCCGACTTGCTGACAATGGGGCATTTGGGACTGAACCTCCGGATGCTTGGCAAAAAGGACATGCGGGAATTCATGCGTATTGCCACTCTTCCAGCCCGCGACCTGATGGATGAGTATTTTGACGATGACCTCCTCAAAGCAACATTGAGCTGGGATGGACTCATCGGCTCGAATAGAGCGCCACGATCACCAAATGGTGCCGTGCTCGCGATGCTCTATCGAATGGCTGGGGAATCCAGAGGAGCGCACGCCATACCGGCCGGCGGGGTTAACGGCCTGATCGAGTCCTTGTGTGCATCGGCTACAAGCTCGGGTGCCGAAATCAGATGCGCTACCAAGGTCAGTCGCGTACTGATCGACGGCAGCGCCAACGGCCTGGTTGCAACAGGTGTACGGCTGGCCGATGGGGAACATATCGAAGCTGATCGCATTGTTTCAGCAGCTGATCCAAAGCAAACCTTCCTGCACCTGGTCGGTGTCGAACATCTCGATATCGGCTTCACCAACCGGATTCGGCGTTTGCGATGCGATGGCTACGTCGCAAAACTGCACCTTGCGTTGGATGGACTGCCCGAATTCGACGGACTCGAGCGCACCGACGGCCGCATGATCATCGCGCCGGATATGGACACCATCGAATTCGCCTATGACCATGCCAAGTACGGTGAGTTACCTGTAAGGCCGGTCGTGGAAATCGTTATTCCGAGTGTGCACGACGCATCACTCGCGCCTGCCGGGCAACACGTGCTGTCGGCTCACGTCATGTACGTGCCATACCGACTCAAGGATGGATGGACCGATGCAGATCGTGATCAGATCTGCGAGCGGGCTATCGATACGATTGCTCAGTATGCGCCGGGGATACGTGAGCAGATTCTCCACCAGGAATTTCTGACGCCGCCGGATCTGGAGCAAAACTATCGCGTGACGGGTGGCCACTGGCATCACACCGAATTTGCGATTGATCAAATGCTTATGATGCGGCCAACGTATGAAGCTGCGCAGTACGACACGCCAATACCGGGTCTGTTCCTGTGCGGCGCGGGCTGCCATCCGGGTGGCGACATTATGGGTGGCGCCGGACACAATGCCGCGCGTGAGGTCCTGCGATGAATAACTACGACGCCATCGTTATTGGCGCAGGTCATAACGGCCTGACAAATGCCGCGTACCTCGCGAAGGCCGGACTCAATGTTGTCCTGCTCGAAAAGAACGACTATATCGGCGGCGCGTCCTGTACCCAGGAGTTTCACGAGGGCTGGAAGTACTCGAGTTATTCGTATGTCTGCAGCATGATGCGGCAGGCGATACACCGCGACCTCGACCTTGCCAGGCATGGCCTGCTGATCGTGCCTTACCTCGGCACTGTCAACTTCGGTGACACGGACGAGAGACTGTTTGCCTATCACAATGCAGAGGCATATTACCTCGAGCTAAAACGCCACTCACGACGCGACGCAGATGCGATGCATCGCTTCCAGGCGGACCTGACTCGCTACGCGCACCTCATCCGCAAGACACTGATGCGCACGCCGCCCGACCCGACGTCGTTTCGGCCGCGGGATATCAGGGAACTCCTGTTCTTCGCCAAGCAGTTCTGGGCCATGGGCGAAAGAGAAATTTACGAATATGTTCGCTTCTTCACGATAAGCGCAGCTGAATTTCTCGACGATTATTTCGAGACCGATTTGGTCAAGGC
>Ga0255052_10000284_pt1 | contig 40068 bp, 25 predicted proteins | sample JV7_2_21_MG_FD_188632 | JGI IMG/M metagenome (GOLD analysis project Ga0255052, IMG submission 188632) | Seawater microbial communities from Jervis Inlet, British Columbia, Canada - JV7_2_21 | ecosystem: Environmental > Aquatic > Marine > Inlet | place: Canada: British Columbia | collected...
CTGGACCGGTATGGAACTGACAAAAAGCGAACTGGCGACACTCGAAGCGGCATATACGATGCTCGAGAATCCGTCGTGGTGGGTGCAGCTGAGTTCTGCTGCAGGCATGCCGGTGGAAGCGGTTGCCAGACAGCTCAGCAAAAAGGCGCCGGCGGCAGTTGTCAATGTGGTGAGCAAATCAACACATAGGGCGATCGAATTTGTGATGCAGAGTTCGGTATGGACGATGAAAGGGGAGGAGCAAGGGCCCGCCAGTCCCAGGTTGCACAAGGCAGCAGCGCTGACGACGGGAGCTGTTGCCGGGTTCTTCGGCCTCGAGACGCTGATCGTGGAACTGCCGCTGACGACCGGAATCATGTTTCGATCGATCGCCGATATTGCGCGAGCAGAAGGGGAGTCGCCGAAGGATCCAGAAACCATGATGAACTGTATGCAGGTCTTTGCGATGGGGAGCCGCCTGTCGGACAAAGATGATGCGGCTGAAACTTCCTATTATGGTGTGCGTGTTGCGCTGAGTAAGGTGGTGACAGATGCGTTGCAGTATGTCGCATCGCATGGCGTGGGAAGCGCAAGTGCGCCGCCTTTAGTTCGCCTGATTTCGGCGGTAGCAGCTCGCTTTGGGATCGTGGTCACTCAAAAGGCAATGGCGCAGACCATCCCGGTATTAGGGGCAGTTGGTGGCGGTCTTGTGAATACGATCTTCATATCCCACTTCCAGGACATGGCCCGTGGGCACTTTTCGATTCGCAGACTCGAGCGCAGGTATGGTGACGACGTTGTAAAGAATGCTTATCTGCAACTAAAAAAGCGGTGAGATTACAGGCAAAGAGCCAAGTTTTCGGTAATGGGCACACTCATCGTTGTTTCAGCAATAAATCTTCGTCAATACGATGATAGATATTAGCGGCTTGAATGAGGGAGTTGGCTGTGAGGGCCGGTACGCCATAGACTTCGGTACTGATGGCATAGTCTTTTTTGATCTTTTCCAGTAACAGATCGAAGTCTCCGTCGCCGGACAGCAATACGACGGTATCGACGTCTTTTGCCGCTTCCAGAACATCAATCGCAATACCCACGTCCCAATCGCCTTTGGCGGAGCCGTCGCTACGCTGAATGTAGGGTTTGAGTTTTACGGTGAAGCCCATCTGTTTGAGGGCATTCTGGAACTTGCGTTGTTTTTCATCATTTCGATGAATCGCATACGCCGTTGCTGAAACGATCTCTCCCTCAGTTCTTATACGTTTCATCAGTTTTCGGTAATCGAACTGGCGGCCATAAGCCTGGCGAGTGGTGTAATAGATGTTTTGTACATCGACGAAAATCGCGATTTTCTTCACGGTCGAACCTGCTGGTGGCATAAAAAAGGGCAAGACCTCAAGGTCCCGCCCTCTTAGCGCTCAACCCCGAAAGGAGTGTGAGGCTGGCTTGCAATGCAATGATTGCGAGCCGTATAGCGTATTTAGACCGCTACGATGTTCTCTGCCTGTGGACCTTTCTGGCCCTGGGTGACAGTGAACTCGACCTTTTGACCTTCATGCAGGGACTTGTGGCCGTCGCCAGCGATCGCGCTGTAGTGGGCAAATACGTCGGGACCCGATTCCTGCTCGATAAAGCCGAAGCCTTTGGAATCGTTGAACCATTTAACGGTGCCGGTTGTAGTAGACATAGTAATTTCCTGTTAAATCAAGAGTAATTGAAGCCTTACAGATAAGGCCATTTGGCTAGAAGTGTTGCTATTACTTATGAAAAACAGGACGAAGCACTAATGATGGGACATCGAAGTGGTGTACATAAATATGAGGCGAACGCTCAAGCTGCGCGCAGTATATAGGGCATTGGCCCCCAGTCAAGGACTTCTCCTGCTAATTCAGAGACATGACAAAACCGGGGTCGAATCTGTGCAAGTACTGAATAAACCAAGAGATTCTTAGACAAAGTAGCCGAAATCAGGTCCTGAATGCTGTATTTCGCAGCGGAATATGGCCGCATATCCCTGGGCCGAAATTGTATTGTGACTTTTCTTACGATTTCGGTGCCAAAATGAGCGGAACAGTTCCCGGTATGCGTCGCGTTTCGGGTGCAATTATCAATAAAGCAAAGGGCTAGACGGGTCCGCTCCCAGAGCCCTTATCATGGAGACACTCTTGACGACGAACTATGTACTGATCGATTTCGAGAATATCCAGCCGAAGAACCTGGAGATTCTTGCGGACCATCCGTTCAAGGTGTTTGTTTTCGTCGGTGCCAATCAGACGAAGGTGCCGATTGAACTGGCAGAGGCGATGCAAGTTCTCGGTAATAATGCCCATTACATAAGAATATCGGGGAATGGGCGGAATGCGTTGGATTTCCATATAGCCTATTACATCGGGAAACTTGCCGCGGGAGAGCCGAATGCTAATTTCCATGTGATTAGCAAGGACAAGGGCTTTGATCCGCTGATCAAGCATCTCAAGAGTCAGAAGATACGCATCCAGCGAGAGAGAGACCTGGCAGAAATTCCGCAGCTACGGATCCCTGCGTCCACCAGTAGCGACGAGCAAATTGCCGCCGTCGTCAAGAACCTTGCCGCGCGAGGTCATTCCAGACCGAGAAAAGTGAAGACCTTGCAGAACACGATCAAAGATCTGTTTACCAAGCAGCTTGATGAGCAGGAGTTGTCATCACTCGTTAAGGAGCTGCAGAAGCGCAAGCTGATCGTCGTCAAGCAGGGCAATGTCAGCTACAAACTGCCGCAATAGCTTTTAACTGTTTTGCCGCGGTTCGAGCCCTGTTTTTGGGTGACGGAACAACAGGTCCACAGCGACCTTTCTCGCCATTCTGGCCAATATTTACCTGACTCTGTGGGTCTTCGTGACCTTATATTTCCCAATCAGGTCCTTTACAGAGGTGCCCCATTGGGGTATAGATTGAGGCGGCGTTCATTGAGACGACAGGATTCTCGAAACTTCGAGAAATCTAGTTGAACGACATACATTTCAAACTGTTACAGCGTCTATCTGATGCACTTTCCTGACGCGGGTGACGCTGTACAAGGATCCAGTGGCGTACGGATTTGAGATGGGGCCTGCCGGGGCACGGGAAACGTGGTGGTCTGAGAGTTATCTATTACCGGATGACCAGGGACGAGCGGATTTTGTTCCTAACCGTGTATCGCTAGACTGAGGCAGCAGATCTTTCGAAAAAGGCCATCAAGGAAATGAGGAGGCTCGTAAAGTCTTTTGACTGATACGAAGGCACGAGTGGAGAGAACATGACCAGGCGAGATATTGGCGCAGAGATTATTGCAGGACTGAAAGAGTTGCGGGATAGCCCGGAGTCGCTAAAGCGTTACGAATTTGCTCCTGCCGATGTGAAGTCGATTCGCGAACAATTTGAGATGTCGCAAAAACAATTTGCAGGATTTCTGATGATTTCGGTGCGGACACTGCAAAAATGGGAGCAGGGAAAACGCAATCCGGACGGAGCAGCTCATGCGCTGCTTCGTGTGATGGAGCGCGAACCGGATGCTGTTCTTCGGGCATTGCACGATTAGGTATCGCGCAATGGCCGAAGAAAAGTCAGGTGCGGATCGTTACAACAAGTCCATGAGTATCGGCAGGACCAGCTGCTTGCAGATGCTCAGTGCGACGACACCGATTATTACGACCACGAGCGTGAGTAAGCTCCACTCGTTCAACACCAGGCCGAGCGCAAGTGCAGCGGCAGGTGGATGCTCTGTCTGGTTGGCTGATTTAATCTCCAGAAAATGGGTGTGAAAAAGGGCTCTGACCGCTTTCTCACTTTCTCGGCCATATCTCGACCAGGGCCAGGCGTTTAAGGTCACTGGCCCCTTAATGACCCACAGGAAATATCAGCAATGGCTCTCGGTAATTACGGATACTGATGTGCAATGGTTGCTCTATAAATATGAGGGCAAAGGCGGAGTCGCCATTATGATAATTGGTACCACCGTATAAGGGCTCCAGTCACGGTTGGCCGAATTACGCAGGGATTCCGGACCGGGCCGAAGTCACATAAACTAGACAGGATCGAGGTTCGTAAAATACACATGCTTTCCCCAATTAGCCGTAACAAGTACGACAGGATGATGGACTCGGCCGAGACCTATGAGGAATGGCGCGAGGCCGCATTGCGCCATGACGAATTCACCGGAATGGAGTCCTGGAAGCACAAGAGCGCATCCGAGCTTTATGACAATGTTGCCATCGAGACCAGGTTGAGGGAGCTGCGCAATCACCGCAAGAAAGGTGATGACCATGCCCTGCTATTCACGCTGAACGAAGGCGTCCACGGAAACATGGGTGGGATGGGAAATGCCAAACTTTACTCTAAAGCGATGTCGGGTACGAAGCAGCTTATTAGCGACTATGTCGATGAGATCGCTGATGCACTTGTCTACCTTTCCGGTGTAGACGATGACGTTATCAGATTCGAAGAGAAACTCGATTTCTTTCATCGTGCCAGCTATTGCTTCGGTCAGTCCGCTTTGATGCTGAGCGGCGGCGCCCAGCTGGGCAACTTCCACATGGGCGTGGTGAAGGCCCTCATTGAAATGGATCTGGTTCCCAGGGTGATTTCTGGCTCGAGCATGGGTGCCGTTTTCGCCGCACTGCTGGGTGTTCACACAAACGAAGAACTTGTACAGTACTTCGAGCCGGAAAACATGATGGTGGCAGTCCGCAAGGAAGCCGGTTTTATCGATCGGTTTTTTGAAAAACGCGGCGCAATAGACGTTGAGTACGTCGAAGAAGCGATCGACAGGTTCATACCTGACGTGACTTTTCAGGAAGCCTTCCTGCGAACAGGCCGACACATCAACATCTCTGTTGCACCTTATGAGATGCATCAGACAACCCGGCTTCTCAACGCGATTACGTCGCCGAATGTGCTGATCCGCTCGGCGGTAATGGCATCAACCGCGATACCTGCTGTTTTTCCACCAGTAGTACTGTCAGCAAGAAATAAAGACGGTGAAGCTCAGCCATACCTGCCCTCCAGAAAATGGGTCGACGGCTCTGTTTCTGACGACCTGCCGGCAAAACGGCTGGCGAGGCTTTACGGTGTCAACCACTACATTGTCAGTCTGACCAATCCTTTCGCTCTGCCGTTTGCAAGCGATCCGTCGGTACAGAACAGTTTGCTGGCAGACACCACGAAGTTTGCCAAGTCCTGGATCAGGGAGCTTGCTTCGTTCGGTCATTCAGTCAGCTACAAATATTTGAAGGGCTGGCCGAAGATCGGCGCGGCGGCCAGTCACTTTCACTCGCTGGTCAGTCAGAACTACACCGGTGATATCAACATCGTTGCTGATTTTGCGGTGATCAAACCGCGGCACCTTTTATCGTATCTGACTTATGATGAATTGCTCGGCCTCATTCGCCATGGAGAACGGGCGACCTGGCCCAAGATCGAAGCAATAAGAGTATGCACGAAGATAGCAAGGGTGCTGGCTGACATTCTCGAGAGCACTGAGGAGCGGGAATTGAGTCTGGCGAAACGTGCCATTGCCGCCAATCATGTTGCCTGATCCAAGCTGCTGACCGCCCGCTGGGGTGGTCTGCCGCAGGGGCGCCTGTTTGGGTGGCAGTGACCGGTGGACTTATACTTCTGGGATCCGGGGACAGTGACCATAACTCCAACAAGGGTTGGCATTATGGCCACTGTCACCTCAATTCGTCAGCAACGAAATATCGATCGAATCCGGCCGGCGAAAGGGGCAGGGAAGACGCTGTCCCGGCTACCGGGGAACGGCTGTCAGGTCGATCAACTAAAAGTATGATCAAGCGTATTCTCGAAACGGTTGCCACGGCAATCAAAGCAACTGACTCACCGGAATCCGAGCCACCGGACCGGGAAAGCGCACTGCGACTTGCAACGGCCGTCCTGATGGTCGAGGTAGCGCGCGCCGATCACGTCTTTGAAAAGTCCGAACTTGTCCGGCTGCTCGAGCTCATCGAGTCACATTTCGCGCTTTCACCTGAACATGCGGCCGACCTAATTGACAGCGCAGCCGAGAGTGCCGAGGACATCGTGCATCTGCATGATTTCACACAGCTCTTGCATAAACACCTTACCGAGAGAGAAAAAGCACGGGTAGTCGGACTGCTGTGGCAAGTCGCGTATGCTGACGGACGGCTCGACAAGTACGAGGACTCGTTGGTTCTGAAGATCAGCGACTTGTTGTACGTCAGCCGCGGACGTGTCATGCGACTCAAACACGACGCCGAAATGGCCGCGAGCGACTGAACGGACAGCAACCCGCGAGTGGAATTAAGGGGACAGTTTACTCATTTAGCGTCGCTATTCCTGATCATATTCAAATGAGTAAACTTTTTGGACTGTCATTTTATGGGCGCAGTCTCTGCAGGGGGCTGGCCACCATTCCCCCTCCGCTGCCAAGCTGCCAGAAAGAAAGCGCCCGACTGGGTCAGGCGATAATTGTCAATGCCATCCGTCGAGCCGGTCCCGTAATCGACCAGCTCATATTTCCTGAGCCTGTCGAGGCTGCGTTGCACCAGCGCGGGACGCATTGTCAGTTGGCCGGCAAGTTCCGGCGCGGACAGCGCGAGTCCTGGTGCCAGGGCCGCGCTAGCACGAAGTACGGCCAGATCCAGATCATCGAACTGCACTTCGGTAATCGTGTCAGCCCTGCCCGGTCCTCGCCGCGGGAACAGTTTCAGCCACATACAGACCAGCTTTGTCTTGACGCTGCGTATACCGTATGAAGTGCGAAAGTAAATAGTCCTGGTCGCCGCGTTCGCGATTCTCGCAACGTCCTGCAACAGCCTGACAAACTTGCCAACGACAACGACCAACAGTGACCAGATCAGCAGTGAAAGAACTGCGGGTAGCATGAGTCCATCACCATCGCCACCGATTCCCAGTCTCAGCGCCAATGTTGGTGCGAGCGCGACAAATTCGGACAAAACGAAATCCCCCGGCAACAAAAACGCGTTGTATATCGCCTTGCCGAGATCTTGCAGATTCGCGAGCCAGTTTGTGATCATGTTGTTTAACCGAAACCGCGTGCTGTCGCCACTGATTATTGCCGCGCGCATTCAGTTCGGTTCGAGACCCCGAACTTCGATCACGGGTTACCTGGCACTATGGTGCTGCGACGCACGCTGAGCTGTGACACGAATCACATTCTGATCGGTTGCTCGGTTGCTCGGCCGGAGCGCCGCTGCGTTCGTGTATCTGATCAAACGGATCCCCGACAGTTGCAGCAGGCTGATTCTCAGGTCGTGCGCGATCGCGGTTCATCCGCAGGGTCGAAGCGATTTTCGGGCCTGACAAGCCGGCAATCGAGTTCGGCGAACGAGACCGATTTGAGGCGTAGTTCACAGATTGGGCCACTGATTTCCACAACACTTGCATCTCACTGCGACAATTCCGCAGCCGCGTTCGTCGCTGGCATCTGCATATGAATTATGTAACAAAAAAAGGGACTTACAGGATGCCAAGACTCATAAGGACATTGATGATCGTACTGCTGATCGGCGGTCCGCTAGATCAAAGCAGTGCGCAGGATATTTCCAAGGACGAGATGCGCAGTCTCGACGAGCAGGTCCAGGAGATCAAGTCCGATGTGTTGAGTATCGCCTCGGAGCTCAGCAATCTCGAGGAAAGATTGCTGTATCCATCGAACACGCAGATCGCGTTGTTCGTCTCAATCGCGGAAAACGAGACATTTCGTCTCGACGCCGTGCAGATCAGGATCAACGGCGAATTAGCCGCCCATCACATATACAGCTTCAAGGAACTCGAGGCGCTGCAAAAAGGCGGTGTGCAACGTATTTACACGGGCAATGTTGGCACCGGTGACCATGAACTCAGCGTCTCTGTGATTGGCAAGCTGAAAAACGGCAAGGATTTCACCGAGTCTGACAGCTTCATGTTTGCCAAGGGCGTTGAACCAAAGATTCTCGGTATCACTTTGGCGGGACCGGAGTTCGGTAAGAGCGGAATACAAGTCGGAGATTGGTAGACATGTGTCGAGCACCGTTCTCACTGATCGGTCTCCTGCTGTTCACCTGTCTGGCAACAAGTCCATGTCACAGCGATGAGTTGCAAGATCTGTATTTCGGCGAAGCGCTGTATTACGCTCGGCAGGGCTATTTTTTCGAAGCGCTCGAGCGGCTCGATACTGAAATCAAGCAGCATGACGCGCTGGACGAGCCGGAGCTCGACTCCCTTTACTACCATATTGACGACGCCGAATTTTCCCTCGGTGACTTCGAGCTGCGCTACAGAATGCACCATCGCGCGGGCCGCGCGATCAAGGCGGTGTTCGAGGGCGCCGCCGACGAGATTGTGCGTAACGATGCGGCCTTCAGACTGGCGCGGATCCATTTTCAGAAGAATCAGATGGCCGACGCGATGCGTGCGCTTGGGCGGATCGACGGCAAGATTCCTGAATCGATTCGCGACGACATCGAGTTTTTGCGGGCGAATATCCATCTGGCCCAGGATCGGCCCTCGGCAGCGATTGACATTCTGAAGCGATTGCAGGACTCGGACAGCTTCGGGGACTTTGCCGCCTACAATCTTGGCATCGCGTTGCTGCAGGACGGACAGCGGCAAGCGGCATTGCATCAGCTGGACATGGCCGGGCAGATCGGCACCGACGACCCCGCCGAGCTGGCCATCAGGGACAAGTCCAACCTGGTGCTCGGAACGATATTGTTTGAAGCAGGCGAGTACGACAAAGCCAAGCCGTTCCTGGACCGGGTGCGGCTGGAAGGACCATTCTCGAATCAGGCGTTACTCAGTGCCGGGTGGGCAGGCCTATCCACAGAGAATTTCGAACGAGCGGTGGTTCCCTGGAGCATTCTCGCCAATCGCGAGGTTACGGATCGCGCCACACAGGAAGCCATGCTTGCTTTGCCCTATGCCTACGGCAAATTGAACGTGCATGGTCGTGCAGCCGTTTACTACGGCCGCGCACTGGACTCGTTCGGCGTCGAAGTCAACAAGCTCAATGCTTCAATCGACAGCATCAGGGAAGGGCGGTTTCTGAAAGCGCTGATACGCGAGGAGATACGCCAGGACAAGGACTGGGTAGTCCGGCTCCGCTCTCTTCCCGAGACGCCGGAAACGTATTACCTGATGGAATTGCTGGCCACGCACGACTTCCAGACCGGCCTGCAAAACTACCTCGACCTGGCTGACTTGCGCAAGAAGCTCCTCGCCTGGCAGGCGAGTTTCCATGCCTTTGATGACATGGTGGATATTCGCCATGATCATTACGAGCCACTGCTGCCCGACGTGGATCAGTATTTCCGCGAGCTTGATTCCAGAATGCGCCTGCGTATCGAGCAGCACAAGTTACTCGTTCGACGTCTCAACGACATGCTTACAACACCCCGACCCGAGTTTCTCGCGACCCGGGAAGAGCAGGCGAATCTGGCGTTAATCGAGCATCTCGAGACACAATTGCAAGGGTCGGCCAGCCCGCTTGCAGCGACCTTGTTGCGGCGAATTCGACGTCTAAAGGGGGCTTTGACCTGGACCCTGGAGACCGAATATCACGAACGCCTGACAAAGTTCGATAAACATCTGCGGGGGCTGACCGAGGCCATGGCGGTCCTGCACGACCAATACAAACAGTATGTCAGAGCGCGGCAGGCGGCCACACACAGCTATGTCGGCTATGAGACCCCGATCATCCGCCTTAGAGCGCGTGTCCGCGACTCGGTCGCGAAGGTCGACCTGTTGATGGCGCGGCAAGGTCATTTGCTGGAAGTCGTGGCCATCAACGAGCTGGTCGCGCGCAGAGAACGCCTGGAGAACTATCAGGATAAGGCACGATTTGCGCTGGCCGACAGCTACGACCGGGCAACTCAGGCTCAGGCCAGAGGAGCGCCGCAACAATGAACTGGCAGCGGTTGGCAATTATCATCGCGCCATTGGGCGTGGCAGCCTGTGCGAGTAACGCCGACAGGGAAACACTGGCCGACCTGCGCCACGTTGAGGCCGAGGTCGAAGAGGTGGCCCTGGAAGATAGTCTGGAATTGGCCGCACAGAGCTACCAGAGTTTTCTCGAGGCAACTCCGGAAAGCAGAATGACTCCCGAAGCCATGCGACGCTTGGCGGATCTGCAGATCGAAAAAGAGTATGGGGTCATTACGGGCGATTCAATTCACGGGCTGCCGGCGCCGGAATCGGCTTTCAAGGCGGACGGTGGCGGCAACGTGGCACTGGCGACCGGTATCGGCGGCGTCGGTGAATCAGAACAGGGCGAGTCGGATAAGGACTTCGAGCAGCGCGCCAGCGGGAGGCATGAGGCCATACCCGAGACCACGCGCGATGACGTGCATCTTCCAGATGGCGCTGACGCACTGGCGCAGTCCGGACCGCGTGAGGCCATCAAAACCTACGAAAAATTACTTGAGAAGTATCCCGAGTACGAGCGTAACGATCAGGTGCTTTATCAATTGGCGCGCGCATACGACGAACTCGGACAAACCGAGGACGCCATGCACGTGATGCAACGGATTGTCATCGAGTATCCGTATTCGAAATACATCGCTGAAGCGCAGTTCCGGCGCGGTGAGTATTTCTTCATAAGGAAAAAATACCTGGAAGCGGAAGGCGCATATTCTGCAATTATCGATATGGGCGGCAGTTCTTCATACTTTGAACTGGCTTTGTATAAATTGGGATGGACACTGTACAAACAGGAACTCTATAAGGAGGCTCTGCACAGATACATCGCGATGCTGGACTATCGTTTATCGATCGGTGATGACTTCGATCAAAATTACGAGGACGACGACGGGCACCGTGTCGCCGATACGTTTCGGGTCGTCAGTCTTAGTTTGTCGAACATCGGCGGGCCCGAGGTCATCGATGATTATTTCTCGGTGAGCGGGAGTCGGAGTTATGCGAGCAAGATCTACAGCAACCTCGGAGAGTTTTATTTGAGCAAGCTCCGATACCACGACGCCGCATCGGTCTACGAATCATTCATCAAGTTGAATCCGTTTCACCGCAGGTCACCTCACTTCAACATGCGGATCGTCGAGATATATGCGGAAGGCGGATTTCCACTGCTCGTTGTTGAGTCAAAGAGAGAATTTGCGACCAAGTACGCATTACAGGCCGAGTATTGGCGCTACTTCAACATGGACGACTCGCCAGAGGTAGCCAGTTTTCTCAAGACCAACCTGAAGGATCTGGCCAATCACTATCATGCGCTGTACCAGGATAAGAGTCTTGCGGAGGAGCGGCCGGCTGCCCTGGTTGATGCGCAACGCTGGTACCGGGAATTCCTCAGTTCGTTCCCGGACGACACGGAATCGCCACCAATCAATTATCAGTTGGCCGACCTTCTGCTTGAACATCAGGACTACGCCAGCGCAGCAAGGGAATATGAGCGAACGGCATACGATTACGCGCCGCACGAACAGTCCTCCGCGGCCGGGTATGCTGCGATATTCGCGCACCGGGAAGACCTGAAAGTCGCGACCCGGGCACGGCAAGCAAACGTCAAACGAGAAACTGTTACGAGTTCGCTTAAGTTCGCGGACACATTCCCGGAACACGAGCAGGCTGCTTTGGTGCTTGGCGCCGCCGCGGACGATCTTTACGAATTAAAGGATTTCCCGCTTGCGATCACGTCAGCGAATAAGCTTATTCAGACTCATTCCGATGCCGATCCAGCGCTGCTGCGCTCCGCCTGGGTCGTCGTTGCTCACGCGTCGATAGATACCGCGGAATATGTGGACGCCGAAAATGCTTACACGCAGGTACTGGATTTGATGGCCCCGGATGACGAGTCTCTCAGGGCGATTGTCGAAGGCCTGGCAGCATCGATTTACAAGCAGGGCGAGCAGGCACAAGTCCTCGAGGACTACCGGGGGGCGGCCGAACATTTCCTCAGGATCAAAGATGTCGCGCCGAGTTCGAACATTCGTGCTGCAGCCGAGTATGACGCGGCGGCCGCACTGATACATCTCAAGGACTGGCCATTGGCGGCGAGTACGCTCGAGGACTTCCGCAGCGGCAACCCGGATCACGAGTTGTTCGCCGAGGCCACGAAGCAACTTGCAGCCGTCTACCGTGAGGACGGGCAGCTTGCGCGGTCCGCCGGCGAGTACGAACGCGTCGCGGCCGAGTCCGACGACCCGCAACTGAGTCGCGATGCGCTGTTGCTTGCAGGTGATCTTTACGAACAGGCAGCTAGCCTGGACAGCGCACTCAACGTGTATCTTCGCTACATTGCGGAATTTCCCCGGCCGCTCGATCTGGCGCTGGAAACGCGAACCAAGGTCGCGGACATGTACGAGGCGAAGGGTGATTCGGATCTGTACCGCGAGGAACTGCACACTATCGTTGCCATCAACGAATCAGCAGGCGAGGAGCAAACTGATCGTAGTCAGTATCTCGCTGCGCAAGCCGCGTTAGTCCTGACCGAACAGCTCTACCATCAATTCTCGGAACTGAGGCTGGTGCAGCCATTCGAACAAAGTCTTGCCGAGAAGCAGAAGCGCATGGATACGGCATTGGCCGCATTCGGGGAGCTCGTGAAGTACGAGGTCGCCGAAGTAACTGCTGCAGCGACGTTTTACATCGCGGAAGTGTACTTTGAGTTTAGCAAGGCGCTTCTCGAGTCGGAGCGACCAGCCGACCTCGACGCGAAACAGATGGTCGACTATGAAATGGCCATCGAGGAGGAGGCCTTTCCATTTGAGGAAAGTGCTATTGGCGTTCATGAAAAGAATGTGAGTTTGTTGACCGTCGGGGTTTACAACGTCTGGGTGCAGAGCAGTCTCGACAAACTCGCGCTGCTGATGCCGGGACGCTATGCGAAATACGAGGCCAGCAGCGGCTTTATCGGGTCGATCGACAAGTACTCGTACCGAACGCCAATTTCTGCCGAGATCGATGTCATCGGGCGGCACGATACGAATATGCCGGACAGCCACGAGTCGCCGACATCATTACCCGCCATGGCGCAAATCGTCGAAAACGACTTGCGTTACCAGTGATGAGTACACACATTGCCATCCGACGTCAGCACCGAAAGCGCCTTGCGGTAACAGCGATCATGGGCGTTCTGGCCGTTACGGGTTGCTCCATGGCCCGGGTAACGCGGACGGCTCGGGTCGAAATCCAGGAAGAGATCGGGTTTACGATCACGGAAAAGGCTCGGATCAGCGGCAAAGTTCGTGCGGAGTACGGAAGTGCATTGGATCTGCTCGAGCAGGGCCAACACGAGCAGGGCATCGAGTTGTTGCGGCGTATTACGGAAGAAGCGCCGGAATTGAGTGCGCCCCGCATCGATCTGGGCATTGCCTTCCACTGGATCGGCGATCTCGAGTCGGCCGAAACCAATCTGCAAAAGGCGCTGGAGCTAAACCCGGATCATCCGATCGTGCACAACGAGCTGGGCATTGTGTATCGCAAGACCGGTCGTTTCGCGGAGGCGCGGGACAGCTACGAAAAGGCCTTGGTGGTCTATCCCGGATTCCATTTTGCGAGACGGAATCTCGCAATTCTTTGCGACGTGTATCTCGCGGACCTTGCTTGTGCCATCGAGAACTACCAGGCCTACCTGGACGCCGTCCCGGAGGACAACGAGGTGACTATCTGGATTACCGACCTTCGCAACAGGGCCGACCAGTAGGAGGGACTATGCTGAGAATACTACTTCCATGCGTGACTTTGTTTTTCACTTCCGCCGTGGCACTTGGCGATGAGACGGAAGATACGCAAGACGCGAAGGATGCGTCGGCACAGCCGAAAGCGATGTCGGGCATGTCGATATTGGGCAATGAGGAAGCACCAAAATCACTTGTTATCGTTCCGTGGAAGAGTTCGGAGCTCGGTGCAGATCTTAGTATTTCGAACACGCTCGATGATCGTGCCCGACCCGTGGACAAAGAGATTTTCCTGCGAGAACTCAGGTATTACACGATTAGATCAAGCGACTAGACCGAATGTCGTTGCGCCGTGAGCCATCCTTCGGAGGGTTTGGCCGCGGATGTGGCCGCGGCAATTTGGAGGGGTCCGTCATAGGGGTGCGAGCAGACAATTATCGTACCTGAACGTGCGCTAAGTCACACTTCGAACCATCATCACGAACTATTCTTGACGACGTTCCCGGAACTTGGCCGGGACGATTGGTTAAACGAGGATTTGGTGATGGACTTCTTGTATTCGATCGTACGTTTTTTTGTAACGGGCGGGGCATTCATGTATCCGATACTGCTTGTGTTCGCGGTGGGGGTCGCAATCGCAGTCGAGCGTTACGTCACGCTTTCGCTCGTTACCCACAATAATCAGAATGTGTGGGACAAGGTCCAACCCGTGCTGGCGAACGGTGACTTTGACAAGGCGCGTGAAATAACCGCCGACGACCAGTCGACGATTTCTCAGGTCTTGCACATGGGATTGGCACTTCAAGGAGCCGTTCGGCGCCGTGAGGATATCGAGATCGCGATGGAAGAGAGCATGATGGAGATCGTGCCACGGCTGGAGAAACGCACACCCTATGTCGCACTGGCTTCCAGCATTGCGACGTTGCTCGGATTGTTGGGCACGATTATGGGCCTCATACAGGCATTCACAGCGGTTGCGAATGCGAATCCCGCAGAAAAGGCAGATCTGCTGTCGGCCAGTATTTCGGTTGCGATGAACACGACGGCATTTGGATTGATGGTCGCAATACCATTGTTGGTCACGCATGCGGTATTGACCAGCAAGACCGGAGACATCGTGGACGGCCTGGAAATGGCGACGGTTAAAGTGCTGAACGTGTTTTCGAAAAGGGCAAAGCGGCTGGCTGAGGTGTAGCCACGGTGGCCAGACGGCACCATTACAAGCGTCGTACCAAACCAGCCTTTGAGTTGGACGTTACGACGTTTCTCAACCTGATGGTGGTATTGATCCCGTTCCTGTTGATTACGGCTGTTTTTTCCCGACTGACTATCGTTGAGCTAAGCCTTCCCAGTTCTACGGGAGGCGCAGATTCCGATCAACCGGCGTTTAGAGTCGAGGTAATCGTTCGCGAGTCGGCTTTGGAGATCACAAACGGTACCGCGGTGATTGGCACGATCCCTAAAGTGGAGGATGAATACGACTTATTGAGCTTGTCGGACTTAATGGTGTCGTTGAAACGCGAGTATCCGGATCATGACACTGCATCGGTGCTCCTGGAGCCACATATTCCGTACGACTATCTCATCCGGGTAATGGATGTCGTAAGAAGCGTGGAAATTGCGGTTACCGATAGCGAGGACTACAAGTTGTTTGCCCTGTTCACGGAAATATCCGTCGGAGAGGCGCCGTGAGGAATTCACGCAGAATCAAACGCATGTCGCGCAATCGCGTGAAGGTCACGAAGATGAACCTGACAGCCCTGATGGATGTGTTCACGATTCTCGTGTTTTTTCTGTTGATCAATTCCGGGTCAGTCGAAGTGATGGAGGCACCGAAGACGATGGTGCTCCCCGAATCCACGGTTGAATCCAAGCCGCGCGAAACGGTGGTGATCTTTGTCAGTGAGGTGGATGTGATTGTACAGGGAAAGTTGGTTATGCAAGTCGCAGATATTATGGATTCAGCGGCATCGACTATGGAGCCGATAACTGACCGACTAGCAGAATTGCAGGGAATTGTCATCGGACGGTCCACACAGATGGCCGCCGGAAGTCAGGAGGTAACTATTCTGGCGGACAAGGCCGTGCCATTTAACGTCATTCAGAAGATCATGTCGACCTGCACCGGCCAAGGATATTATCAAGTTTCGCTGGCCGTCATCCAGAAGGCGTCGAAGGCGACGAAAAGCTAACGCCGGCGCCCTCCCGACGACGATGACGAATCGAGCATTGCGATGATTGAGGAAGAACTCGCCCTTCGTGAGAAAATCGAGCGACGCAGGCAGAAACTGGGCGAGCTTGAACAGTCTCTGGCCGTTGCGAACAGTGACCTCGAAGCCCTTGCCGCGCTGCAAAATCAATATGCGCTACTCGACGGGATTTGTGGGGCCCTGCTGGAGCTCGCTGGCCTTGGGGTCGAGCACCTGTTCTGGGGCGAACAATCCAATTCCGCCAACACGACTGCGTATGTCCACAACGTTCGCCGCCGAATCGAATTATTCAATGGCAAGCTGACGGAAATTGAAAATCGCCGCCAATCCATAGTTGGCGAAATGGCAGACCAGAGCGAGTCGATCGATTACCTCGGCGGTGATTTATTCGATGTGCTTGCACAGGAAGAAAGCCGTAAAGCCGAATGGCTGATCGAAAGCGAAGAGAGAGAGATTCCATACCGCGCCAATGTAATGCCTTGGTCCAGAGGTGGCGAGGAAGACCAACGACTCCGCAAGTCGCTGGCGATATCGATGCTGGTCAGCGCGCTGACAGCGGTGCTGGTGAGTCTTGTCCAGCTGCCGATTCCGGAGTTCGCGGAGCTGATCGAAGTGCCCAAGCGAGTGGCGCAATTGATCCGGCAGGAACGGGAATTGCCGCCTCCGCGACCCGTGGTTGAAGAGCCGGTGATCGAGGAGGAGCTATCCGAAATCGATCCGAAGGAGCCTCTGGTGGCGGAGGAGCAACAAATTGAGGAAGTAATCCCCGAGCCAGACGTAGCGGTGTCTGAGGAAGCACAACGGCAGGCAGCGAGAGAGCAGGTGGCGTCGAAGGGAATACTCGCCTTTCGCGACAGTTTTTCGAACCGGGCGCAAAGCAGGCCGAACGCACAACTTGGCTCTGACGCGCGCATCGGCAATGCAGGCGAGGCGGCGGTCGGGCGGCCCGAGCGATCCATGGTGACGACTCAGAAGCCAGGTTCCAGTGGCGGGATAAATCTTGCTTCATTTAGTCGAGATATTGGTGGCGGTGGCGGCCAACAGATTGCAGGGGTGGAGCTAACTCGCGTTGCCAGTTCAATTGGTGGCGGGGGCGGGTCGGACCGCCCGTTGAGCGGCAGGCCCATGGCGGGCCGCACGGACGAGGAAATTCAGATCGTTTTCGATCGGTACAAGGCGGCGCTCTATCGCTTGTACAACAGGGAATTGCGTAAGGATCCTACACTTCGTGGACAATTGGTGTTGCGCCTTACGATTGAGCCTGATGGCAGTGTATCGCTGTGTGAGTTGCAGTCTTCGGATATGGATGCACCATCACTGGCGCAGCAGATCGTGACACGAATCCGGGGCTTTGATTTCGGTGCGAAGGAAAACATCGTGGCGATGACTATAATCTACCCGATCGATTTCCTGCCAGCCGCCTGATCGCGCTGGTCGAATGAACATAAAACCATTCGTCTCTCAATGGCGACAGATACCGACCGTGTTGCGTGACAAGGCGATACCACCTGCTGCGCATCAATAAGAAAAACCCACTGTTTCCGCGGCCTTGAGCCGATATACGGAAGCGGCCACGCACGTTATCAGCGTATTCGCGCTGGCACCGAAACATGTGATGCAGGTCACACTGCCCGGCTCTTGTCTTGAGCGATAGTTTTGCTGCGATTTTAGACAAAGGCAAACCCACCGAAAGGTGGCGACGCAAAGTCACCGGTCTAATGGGCCACAAAGCCCTACGACAGCGGGACCGCCTGAATACAAACCCGTGACTGGGCCCGCTCCTCGGTGGTGATGCGTTCGCATAGCTCTCGGTTCAGTGGCAATTATGGCTCAAGTAACAACATCATCCCGGTCACCCGCGTTTACTCACCGTTAAGTGATGGTCGATCCGTGAGTAGTCGCAGCTTGCACAGAGCGCGGAAGCTTCTTGTCCCAGTTTTTGCACTGGGATTGCTGCTGTTTGGGGAACTTGTACTTGCGCAAAGTGTGCCTGCCAATTGCCCCAAAAATCTCGATACGACGGACGTCATCGATCACGATTTTACCGTCAGCTTCTGTGAACTGTGTGGCATCGGGACCGTTCGCATTGAAATCGAGAATCCGTTTGAGCGACGTGAGGACGTCGATTTTTCTGACATCGTCGTAACCGAGAATCTTGCGAATTCGGGACTGACCTACGTTCCCGGCACTACGCGATTCAACACCACAAACGTTGCGCGTCCATCCGTCGTTGAACCTGTCGTCAGCGGCGCCAATGGATCGATTCTGACCTGGACCCTGAGCGACCAGTTCGTCATGGAAGCCTCACGCGATGGTAAGTCGCGCAATCGCCCAATGCTCGAAATCGAGTTCGACGTCCGTCGCCATGCGAATGTCGGCGAAGAAGGTCTGGTCCTGGCGGACCGCACGATCGAAGCGGACGTGGAATTCACGCCAAGTTGCGAGACCAGTTTTCGCCAGCGAAGTTATACCGGGCCCGGACTGCTGCCATTGAACGAACCCGAGCCGCAGATCATCAAGACCGCCCGGAACATCGACGCCGGACAGGGCGCGAACAGTTACGCCGATCCCATCTATGGTCACGAAAACGACGATGTCATCTGGCGCATCGAGGTTCGCAATAACGGGCTCGCCGATCTGCAGGATCTGCGATTCAGCGACACGATCCAGCCAGGCAATTTCGAGATCGACTACGTCTGCGAGAGCGAAGCCGAGGCAACGTCCGTGGCGACAGGTGGGGGTGCGGGTAACTGCGGGGCCGTCGGTGGCGTAACGGAATTGCTGGATCTTTCCGTCGCGGATCTTTTTGGCGGTGGACCGACACCGTACATCGCAGCGCCAGCCGGCGGCAGCGGTTTCTACTACCTGGTCGGGCGCATTACGGATTCCTGCACCAATCGAGTCAACTCGGTGTACGACGTTGAGTGGGGCTGTGATGTGGAGCCTCCGCCGGGAGGTATCGCCGCGACATCGAGCGGTCTGACGGCCCAGGACGATGCACTGCTGAGTACCCTGGCCGTGGCGAACGCCCTCGATGTCGACATAGCCCTGACCGGCACCAATGCCGCCCAGCCGATGGGCAGCAAGGGGACCGTGACAGTAACGATTTCCAACAATACGGGCGGTACGATCAAAGGTGGCGTCAACGGGCTCAAACTACGCGACCTGTTGCCGGCAGAGTACGTCATCGATCCGACCTTCGACCCCACGGTGCAGATGGCGCCTGCCTATGGCAACGCGTATCCCGGCATGCTCGATACGATCGAGTGGACCAATCCGCAGCCGGACACCTTTCCGCTCAACACCAACGATCCGGCACTGCCGCTCGGCAACACCACGCCCGAGTTCTCGGTGACAAGCAGCGCCCCGCATCCGGATTTTCCTGATCAGTTCAACATGCTGCGTCACGGCGATGTACTGACGGTGACGTTTCGCACGGTTCTGATCGACCCGCAGTACTACGACCTCGAGGCGTACCTGGATGTCCGAATGGAGAAGCCGAACAGCGACCCGCCCGGCACCGACCCGACCGAAAGCTTCGCCATCGCCAACCAGCTGGAGATCTGGTTCGAGGAGTTCTGCACGAACACCGAGCACTACCTGGTATTCAACGACAACGATCAGGCGGAGCCAGAGGACATCGATGTCGACATCCGCGGCAGCGAACTTGTCTTCATCCTGACGAATTCCGATGTGCTGACGCTGACGGTAGAGCTGTCCAACAATGGCGGACACGACGCAGACGACTACTTCGCGTACGCAACGTTTGGCCAGGCCATGGAAGTACAGGCGGCACCTTCGAGCTGTAGCGCAACATCAAATCCACCCGCGATGCCGGTGTGGCAAACTCCCGTGGGGCTCCCTGCGACGGCCACCGTATATCAATGTGACGTCGGGGTGATCCGCGCAGGCCGTACCCGACGCCTCAACTTCGAAGTGGCGAAGAACCCGGATCCGACTGCGGAAGACGATCTGACGTTTCGCGTCGACGCCATCGGCGAGATTACGTTGAGCGATGGCACACCGCTCTGGTTCCCGACACCTGCGCCGCGCAGTGACGGCATCACGGATCGGGCGAACAACTATACGATCGATGCACTCCGGGCACGCGTCGTCGGCTACAACCTGCTGAAGAACCAACTCGGTGTCTGTTCCGAAAACAATCCGCCGCCCGGCGATCCGGACTCGGAGATCCAGATCGGCGAGGAATGTGATTTCCACATCGAATCCGGCGGCTGGTTCGGATTCCAAACGCCTGGCTTTACCTACATCGCCGTGCAGGACATTCAGGTGGTCGATCAAATACCCGACGGCCAGGGCTATATCTCGTCAACCGATCCGTTCGGCCCGGGGATGAGTACTGCGCAGATTCAGGGTGTGCAGCTGAATCCGCCGCCGTTGCCGTTATCGGAGGACTGGTTCGACTGGACGTTCAATACCGTTGTTCCCGCAGAACGCATAACCGAAAAAGATCACTGGTTCCGCGCCGATGTCACGACCCGCCTGTTGAATGACCCGGTCGATCTTAGCGCGGCACCCAACCAGCATGCCGACACAAGTCGCAATGTACTGACATCGACTTTCGAAGCCGTATTCTTCAATCCGCTCACAGATCTCGAAGAGCTTTACACACTTGGTCCGTCGACGGTTGGTTTCCCGCCTGAGTTTCGCCGCAGGGTGGACCTTACGGTTACCGAACCGCACCTGATCGTCGTTAAGGAGGTCTGCAACGAAACGATTTACGGTGCAGGTCCGGGTTGCAGCAATTTCGTACCGCTGGCTGACGACGGTGACGCGTTCGACACCTACATTTATCGCGTTACGGTCGCCAATGAAGGTGCGGCCGGAGGTGTCACCCGGGCGCCGGCCTATGACGTGACGGTCACCAGCGATACCGACCCCACCGATCTGATTTACGTCGATCCACTCGAGACCGACGGCCTGGACAACGACGGTAACACCGAGATTGATGAAGCGGCTGGCGAAGGTCAGATCATTCCCGACAATGTGGTACTGAACGGCAGCCCGGCACAGATCATCACTGCGTATGATCACAGTGACGCGTTGCTGCGCATCGACGCCGGACAAAATGTCGCATTCTATTATCGTGTCGATCCGTTCGACGACGTCGCGCCGCTGCAGCGCCTCACCAATACCGCTTTCGCGACCTATGACAGCCTTGAGGGTGCATCCGGAAACCAGACTGATCCACTTGGTTCCAACGGAGAAATCAGTGGCGCGAGGCAGTACGTGTCAGAGCCTGGCGAGGCGACTATCCAGATCATACCGGTCCAGGTGCAGCCGAAGCAGATCATTCAGCTCTCGAACATGGCGCTCGTCGCGCCTTCGACGCCGCAACCGGTCTCGATCGGCGAGGAGATCGAATTCGGACTCCGTACGCTGATACCGGTCGCCCAATTACGCAATTTTATCATCCGTGACGAGCTGCCTGCGGGCATGCGCTGTATCGAGGCCCCGGCCGTCGATCTCGATGCCCCGCCGTACGATGCCGCCGGTTTCGTACCGGGCGGCGTTTTCACACCAACCTGTACCGACACGGAAGTGATCTGGGCCTTCGGTAATCAGACAGTAACTCAGTCGCCGCGCGCCGACCGGCGCTTCGACTTCGGCATACAGTTCATCGGCCGTGTCGACAACGTCGAAGCAAACCAGGACGGTGTCGTCATCCGCAACGGCGGCTCGTATACGGTAACCAATGTCTCGTATATCGACGAGGCGTCCAACCTGGTAGTGATCGACTTCGAGGCGGCCGAATTGGTGGTGAGTGAGCCGGTCATCGAGCTGCGGAAAGAGTTTGCGGTCGAACAGGCGGACGCGACCGACCAGTTGATCATCACGATTACCGCGACCAACACGGGCACGGCAACGGCTTACAACCCCCGCCTGCTCGACGACCTCACCGGCACTGATCTGAGCTACGTCGGTCAGGTTGGCGGCGCGTCGCCGCCGAACGTAGATACCACGACATTTGGTGCGGACAGCCCGCTGTTTAGCTTTGACCCAGGTATTGCCATCGCTGCAGGCGAACAAATCAGTTTCACCTTCGTCGTGCAGGTCGGTGATTCGGTAGAGCCGCTGCAGATTCTGGCCAATACCATTCAGGCCGACTGGACGTCGCTCCCCGCACAGGACACGGCCTTGAACTCGGGTGGGACGATCGGCGCGGACGGCGACGTGCACGGCATGCGCATCGGCGCCCTGCCGAACGCCGGCGACCAGCTCAACGATTATGAAGCCGAAGCCAGCGATTCGGTCTACGTGCCGCCGCATGTGATCGTGAAGAACGATCTCGATCCGGCGCTTCCGCCGGAAATTGGCGCGCACAAAACGTTCCAGGTCGATATCGATTTGCCTGAGGGTGTCAGCAACGGCGTGACGATGAACGACGACCTCGGTTTCGGCAGCGCCAGTTACGTGTTTGCCGACAACAGCGACTTCGACGTGAGCTACGAATTCGTCGGCATCTCCAGCATCAATGGACAGGCGCCAGCGGAAGCTGCGTTTAATGCTGTGCCGGCAGACGGCACGAGCGGCAGTGTTGTGTGGGATATCGGGTCGGTGGTCACCGAGACGGAAGACGACTCAGCCACCCAGGACATCAACCCGTACATCCGCATCAGCTACGCGGCGCGCATCAACAATGACTTGAATACCAATGTTGGCAACACCTTGCAGAACTCGGCGACGGTCTACTTCCTGAGTGGTGATACCGGTAGCCAGGAATCGGCGAATGATGCGACCGCGGCCATTCTGGCGACGGAACCGTACCTGACCGCCACAAAGGCGATCAGTAATGCCACGCCGGGCAAGGCGGCGGGCGATCCCATCGCACTCGGTGACATCGTCCAGTACGTCCTGACGATTCCGCACGTCGGCAATGCAATTGCTCATGACGTCAACATCGTCGACACGTTGCCGCCGGAGCTGGCGCTTTACGACGGTTACACGCCATTCGCCCAGATCAACGGTGTGGATGTAGCAGGATTCGTCGGCATACCGGCCGGCAGCCCCGACGGGCCGCTGATCTGGGGGGCCGGCAACAACGACGGCAGTCTGGATGTCGCGCCCGGCTCGACCCTGGAGCTTACCTACCAGGTCCGGTTGCAAGTGCCCGCGGAGCAGAACATCGTGCTCAAGAATATCGTATGGGTCGACTGGACATCGCTGAACGACGTCAATGCTTATGAGCGCACGGGCAATGGTTGTCCGAGTATTACGCAGCCCAACGACTATTGTTATGGCCCGGCATCGGCGGATGGTACGCCGTCGCCGGTTGGCCCGCCGGATGGTCTGGCGAAAGCAAATACTCAGGCTACAGCGACAATCGGTGAGGAGTTCCGCTACCGGGTAACCGTCCCGAGTGTGCCGTATCCGCTGCCGCTCCATGACGTCCGCATCATCGATGATCTGGGCGCGTCCACCGCCGATTTGAGCTATGTCGGCGTCACCAGGATCTCGGGTTCCGGGCCCTGGACGCCCGTTAATACGGGAACGGCAACGAATCTGCTTATCGAAGATACTGCGACCGGTATCGACATACCGATCGGTGAGCAGATTGTCCTCGAAATTACCGTTCGTCTTGACGATACGCCGACCAATCTCAGCAGCCTGACGTTCACGAATACGGCCTCATATACATATAATCGTCTCAACGACAGCCCGGCGACGATCTTGCCGGGTGGCGCCGGCACTACGCAGCCCATGACCATTGTCGGGCCGGATGAGCTTATCGTGGAGAAATCAGGTCCGCCGCAAATGCAGTTCGGCGTGCCGGGGACATTCACGCTCAACGTCCACAACATTGGCGATTCGCCCGCGTATAACCTGAAGATTACCGACATACTGCCAAACCAGGCAAACGGCGGCATGTGTGATGCTGCGCCCGCCGAATTCTCGGCCCGGGTCTTTGCCGCCGATGGCGTGACCGAGGTCTCGCCGATGCTGGTCGAAGACACGGACTACGCAGTCGATTTCATGGGAGACCCTGACTGCACGTTCAGCATTTCAATACTGAATGGTGTCGGCACGATCGGCGCCGATCAGCGCCTGATCGTGACATACCAGAGTTATCTCGATACCGACAGCCAGCAGGCAGCGAATCTGTCCAATGTCGCCGGCGCCACGGAATGGTTCAGCATCGATGTTTCCGATGCCGCGATGGCGAACCACGCTCGAACCTATACGCGTGTGTTGACCGATGGCACGGTGGACGTACTCGACCATGAGGACGCGCACACGGTCGTCGTGTTTATGCCCATACTCATTTTCGAGAAGACGGCGGTCAATGTCAGCAGCAGCGAAAACCCGGCGACCGTTGCTACCCCCGGGGACACACTGCGTTACAGCCTGCGGGTCGAAAACGCCAGCGATACGCCGCTGGACGGCTTCAGCATTATCGACGAGCTGGACCGACTCAACGCAATCCCGGCGTTCCAGGCAGGAACGCTGAACCTGATCACGCTGCCCAACGGCGCGGATAGCGTTAATGTGGATCCGAACGGCGGCACCGCCGGTACCGGCTTGCTCGATATCCGCAGCCTCAGTCTCGGCGGCGCTGGCGACAGCCTGTTGATCGAATTCGAAGTCGTTCTGGCACCGGCCATCGCCAATGGCAGTTATGTGGCCAATCAGTCGGACATCCTCTTTGCCGGCTTGCCGGTTGCGCTCAGTGACGACCCCAATGTCAACGGCCCGGCGGACCCGAACATCGTCGGCGACGAAGATCCAACACGGATTCTCATCGAATCCGCGCCGGCCTTCAGCGTCGAGAAAATTTCGACATACATGACCGGCGATCCCGATGTGTTGCTTGCCGGTGAGACGCTGCGATACACGATTACCGTTCGGAACGTTGGCACGGATAACGCGTCCGACGTCGAAATCGTCGATCAGATACCCGGGTACACGTCTTATGTTGCGGGCAGTACCGGGCTGAACGGCGTCGCGCTTCCGGATTCTGACTCGGGCGGCTCGCCGCTGACCGACGGCATCCAGGTCAATGCGCCGCAGGACGCCGCACCTGGCGTAATGAACGCCGGCGTTGCTGACAATGTCGCAACCATCGTGTTCGACGTGGTCGTCTACCCGGATGCCCCTGACGGCACCGTGATATCGAATCAGGCATTTGTCAGTGCCCTCGACTACGGGATCGCGGATCAACCGTCGGACGATCCGCGGACCCCGACGCCCGACGACCCGACGCGCGATATCGTTGGCAATCTGCCGCTCCTGTTCGCGCCCAAAACTGCCGCGCTTGAGGTTGACCTCGGCTCGCCCGGCATCGTCGATCCGGGCGATGTCCTGCGCTACACGATCACGATCTACAACAACGGCGCGATCCCGGCGACCGGTGTTGCTCTGGCTGACATGGTGCCGGCAGACACCACCTATGTCGCCGATTCCGTGACCCTGAACGGAATTCCGGTCGGGCAGCCGGATGGCGGCGTGTTCCCGCTCATCGACAGGATCCCGATCAGCTCCGCCGATCTGACGCCGCCTCTGCCCGGGGACGGCGAGGGCACGCTCAGCCCCGAACAGTCGGCCGTCGTCCAGTTCGATCTGCGCGTGAATGATGCCGTGCCGTCGGGCACCCTGATCACCAACCAGGCTGTGGTCTACAGCGCCGAGCTGCTGAATCTTCTGACGGACGGCGACGGCAACCCGGCTACGGGACCGGAGCCAACTGTGGTGGTCGTGGGCGATGCCCAGCAGCTGACGATTATCAAGGAAGTATCGGTTGTCGATGGCGGCCCCGCGCTGGCTGGAGCCACGCTCGAGTACGTCGTCACCGTAAGAAATGTGGCGGCGGTGCCTGCGTACTATGTCGTGATCACGGACAACCTGGACGATCCCAATCCGGGCTATCTGACCTACGTCGACCGGTCGGCGACGATGAACGGCCTCACGGACAGCGTCAGCTTCGTGGGCACGACGATTACCGCGGACTATGCCGCGGAGAATGGACCTCTGAATCCGGGTGAGACCGTCATGCTGCGCTTCAGGGCTACTATCAATCCGAACCTTGCTGACGGCACGACCGTGACCAACACTGCGCAGGTGGCGTGGAACGACCCGCCGCAATGGGCGTCGGCGAGTGTCTCGATTGACGTTGGTGCGATGCCGGGTTCCGGCATGTTAAGCGGCAACGCCTGGCACGACGCGGATCACGATAACACGCCCGACGGTGTGGAGCGCCCGCTCGAGGGATGGACCGTCGAGCTGCTTCGCGACGACCAGCCGATACGTTCGATGCTGACCGACGCGGACGGCAATTACCTGATCGCCGGCGTGGCGCCGAATTATGCGAACGGCGAAATGTACTCGCTGCGATTCAGCGCGCCAGGTGCCGTTAGCAGAACCGCGCTGCTCGGTCGCACCGACTCGGACTTCACCGACGCCCTGCAGCGGATCGATGAAATCGTTGTCACGTCCGGTAGCAACCTGTTGGCCCTGAACATGCCTGTCGATCCGAACGGCGTCATCTACGACTCCGTGGCGAGGTCGCCGATCGCCAGTGCAACGGTTACGCTCATCGACGTGCGAAACGGCGCGCCCGTGCCGAGTACCTGTTTCGACGACCCGAACCAACAGGGTCAGGTCACGGTTGCGAACGGCTACTACAAGTTCGATATCAATTTCTCCGATCCCGCCTGTCCGAGTGGCGTCAACTACACGATCCAGGTGGTGCCACCGGATAGTAGCTACTTTCCCGGTGCTTCCGAGCTGATTCCGACCGCGTCCGATCAAACGACGTTGCCGTTCGACGTGCCTGCATGTCCGGGCTCGGCAAACGACGCAGTTCCTGCCACGACTCAACACTGCGAGGCCCAGATCTCGGAGTTCGCACCGACGGCGGCGGTGCCGGCCAGAAGCGCCGCCACGGATTATCACTCCTACCTCAGGCTCGACGAGAGTCGGCTGCCGGGTTCCGGGCAGTTGTTTAACAATCACATTCCGCTCGACCGACGGCTGGGCGGTGCAGTGTCGGTCACCAAAATGACGCCGATGTTGAACGTCACTCGCGGTCAGATGGTGCCGTACGTGATTACGGTCAGTAACTCCTTCGGCGCCGACCTGCCGGACGTCAACATTGTCGATCGCTTCCCGGCCGGTTTCCGCTATGTCGATGGCTCCGCTCGCTTCGATGGCGCAGATGTCCAGCCCGAGATCATCGGACGTGAGCTGATCTGGTCGAATCTCTCTCTTGCCAGCGACGGCCGTCACACGATCAAGCTGCTTCTGGCTGTCGGCGCCGGCGTCAGCGAGGGTGAATTCACCAACCGGGCCCAGGCCGTCAGTTCGTTGACCGGAACCAACATGTCCGAAGAAGCTTCCGCGACAGTGCGTGTGGTCCCCGACCCGACCTTCGATTGCACCGACGTAACCGGCAAGGTATTCGACGATGCCAATCGCAACGGATACCAGGATACCGGCGAAGTCGGACTGCCTGGCGTGCGGGTGGTGACGGCCAGGGGACTGGCCGCGAAAACCGACAGCTACGGTCGCTATCACATTACGTGCGCCATCACTCCGCATGAGGGTCGCGGTAGTAATTTCGTACTGAAACTCGATGATCGAACACTGCCGAGCGGTTTCCGCGTATCAACCCGACCGGTACAGGTACAGCGCGCGACACGTGGTAAGGCGTTGCGCATTAACTTCGGCGCGTCGATTCATCGTCTCGTCGGCCTCGATATCGCAGATGCCGTGTTCGAGCCAGGTACGGTGGAAATGCGAAATCAATGGCGGTCGCGAATCGCTCTGTTGTTGGATGAACTGCAAAAAGGTCCTGCAGTACTGCGCCTGTCCTATGTCGCCGACATCGAGGACGAACGTCTCGTCGAGCGACGGCTGAACTCGCTCAAAGACCAGATCGAGGTGGCCTGGAAAGACTTGGATTGTTGCTATGAACTCGTCATCGAGCCGGAAGTTTACTGGCGCCTGGGGGCTCCGCCGGCGAAACGTAAGGGGACGAACAGGTGAACGTTATGTCGAAGCTAAGCCATCTGTTGATGTTGAGCGTAGCGTTGGCCTCGATGCCGGCGAACGCTACGAAAGTCAAGGAAACGCCGCTAGGCGAAGCCGTCGAACGGCATCTGCCGGGTGAGGGGCCGTTTGTGCAGTGGGTGCAGGACCCGGACCGCGTCGAAAGCGAAGAGGGCGATGCCCTTGAGACACGCGAGACCCTCGCCGACGGTCTTGAGACCGTCAAGCTCAGTAACGTCGTGCCGCCCATCCGTTTTGAATCCGGCGTCGCAAACATTCCCGAAGCGACCGTGGACTCACTCAACGACATACTCAGGCGCATGCGGGACAGAATCAATGTACGCCTGCATCTCATCGGCCATGCTGACAATCGGCCATTGTCTTACGGTCTCGCGCAGGTCTATGGCGACAACGCGGGCCTCTCGCGGGAACGGGCCGGCCAGGTCGCGGAGCACTTTCAAACGGCACTCGCCCTGCCGCCCGAAGCAATATCTTATGAATGGGCAGGTGACACTCAGGCCGTAGCGACGAACCTGACCGAAGAAGGCCGCGCGCTGAACCGACGTGTCGAAGTCGAAGTCTGGTATGACGAGGTCAGAGAGCGTGTTGCGCTGGAAGAATTCCTGGTGCCGCACGAGATCAAGCTTGTGAAGGTCTGCCGTATGGAAACGGTCTGCAAATTGCGCTACGTCGAAGGTCATGCCCGGCGCGCGCGTGTACAGAATCTCATCGCGCCGCTGAACTATGACGAGGAAGCCATTGACGTCAACGCGGAGTTCATCGAGCGGGTTCGGCAGGGTTTCGAGAACCTGAGCGACAAACAGAACGTCGTGGTGAAATTCGTCGGGTTCACTGACAGTCTGCCGTTGACCGGAAGAACGGAGCGTATTTACGGTACGCATGTCGGACTCTCCAAGGCGAGAGCACGACGAGTCGCGTTGGCGGTACAGGACAGCCTGAGCATCCTGACGGCGGCGATAGAAAGCGACGGACGAGGTACGTCGAGGCCCCTTGGTTCGAATGAGACGATACAGGGGCGCGCACTGAATCGTCGTGTTGAGGTCGAATTCTGGTACGACGACCCGCTGCAGGAATTGCCTGATGAGCCGCAGCTTTGCCCCGAGGCCGCCAGCGCCGAGATGGTGACCAGGGTATACGATCCTCCATGGGGTCGTATTGTGGATCTCGAAATCAACGATGGGCAGCCCGTGGTTCCGCCCGGCTTTACGGATGATCTGTCCCACGCAATGGCGGACGTCGCCGACAAGACCAACGTGCGCCTGCGGTTCGTCGGTTACACGCGCAACGAGCGGCTGGCACGCCGCACCGCGGTCGTCTACACAGACGACATCGGTTTATCCGCTTCGCGTGCGCGCCGGGCGATGGAATTGCTTGGACAGGAAATGCAGCTTGAAGACTCGCAGCTGGAATTTGAGGGCCACGGATACGTGCATTCGCCAGACGTCGTAAACGCCGGTTTCGTCCAGGGGGACACTTCGCACGTCGCCGTCGAGGTCATCTATGATGAACTGGCGGTTCTTGACGACTACGAAGGTGTCGATATCACACGCATTACGCGCGAGTTAAGCCCCGAGAATCCCCTGGGGCTCAACCTGATGCGCATTACCGTCGATGGAGAGCCGATCGACGATCCCCAGAGAAGTTCGTCCGACATCCAGCGCTGTACAGACGTCGCGATGGAGGGCGCGGACATCCAGTTCGGGTTCGACAACCTCAGGTCGGCTCCGAGGCTCAGCGTCGCTGCAAAACCGCTCCGCATCACAATCGCGCGAGAAATTAATAACGAGACGCAGGTGTCTAAAGTGCATTTCAGGATGTATACGAATTATTCCTACTACATCGACCGTGCCGAAATACGGGTTTTCGAAGCCGGGCGATCGCTGGAGTCGGAGCCGATGGACGTCATCGAGATCGAACCGGACGGTGCCGCCACGTGGCAGCCCCCGGCAGCCTGGTTCAAGGCACCCGTGCACGAGCTGGTATATGTATTGCGGGCCTTTGGCACGGATGGCAATTTCGATGAAACACGCGCTCAGCCGCTGTGGATCGTCTACAAAGATCTCGAGAAGATCGATCGCAACACGGAGCCCGCCGAATACGAGCCGGATCCCGCGCTATTCTCCGCATACGGAGAGAACGGGCTGGGTCTGCACAACATCGGACTCGGCAGCGGTACTGTGAGCGTTCGCGGCAGCGGCATTCCGGCAAAAAACCAGGTCTGGGTTGCGGGACACCCGGTACCTGTCGATGAGAAAGGCAATTTCGTAACTGAAGAGATTCTGCCGCAGGGCGCACATACTGTCGAAGTTGCCGTGTTCGATGATAAGGGTAGCGGAGAGATGTTTCTCCGCGACCTCGAATTCGAATCCAACGACTGGTTCTATGTCGGAATGGCCGATCTCACCGTGTCCGAGAACACGGCGAGCGGCCCGATCGAATTGCTGAACGGCGAAAATTCGGAATACGACTACGATTCCAATTTCGACGGGCGACTGGCGTTTTTCGTCGACGGAAAATTCGGTGAGCACTGGCGATTGACGGCGAGCGCCGATACGAGAGAAGGGTCGCTGAAGAACATCTTCAGCAACTTCATGAACAAGTCCCCTGATTCACTGTTCCGGCGGATTGATCCCGATAACTATTACCCGACTTTCGGCGACGACAGCACAGTCGAAGAAATGGCGCCGACCATGGGCAAGTTCTTCGTTCGATTGAGTGACAACAATAACTACGGTCAATTGGGTAATTTCAAGATTGGCTACATGAATAACGAGCTGGCGCAGGTCGACCGTGGCTTGTACGGCGCAAACCTGCACTATCAGTCCGCTTCGACCACCGATTTCGGAGAGCAGCGCTTTGTCGTCGATGCCTTCGCGGCCGAACCCGGCACGGTCCCGAGCCGTGAAGAATTTCGCGGCACTGGCGGGTCACTGTATTTCCTGCGGCGCCAGGACATTCTTGCTGGTTCCGAACGCGTTCGAATCGAGCTGCGCGATAAATCCTCCGGCATCGTTACGGGCGTTCTGAATCTGACACCGGTCCTGGACTACGATGTCGACTATCTGCAGGGTCGCATCTTGCTCACAGAACCGCTCGCATCGACGGCCGACGACAATCTCCTGGTTCGCAGCAATGCGCTAAGCGGAGATGAGGCCTATCTGGTTGTCCGTTACGAGTACACGCCTGGCTTCGACGAGATCGATTCATTATCGGTAGGCGGACAGGCCCACTACTGGTTTGGCGATTACGTCAAAGTGGGCGTGACCTCAAACGTGAACGAACAGGACGAAGGTGACAGCAGCCTGCAAGCGGCTGACCTTACGCTAAGGCTGGCAGCACAGTCCTGGGTGAAGGTGCAGCAGGCGCATAGCGAGGGACTGGTGTCCATGCCGCTGCTTTCGAATGATGGTGGCTTCGAGTTCAACGGTCATGACCCGTTATCGTTCGTCAACGCCGATGCGGAGGCGAATCGCGCCGATATCAGCCTGGCATCGAATGATCTGATCAAATTCGGCAATAGCCAGCTGACCATTTATGTCCAGGAAGTCGAGGCAGGCTACTCGGCGCCGGGACTGACGGCCCTGACAGACACGAGAAATTACGGCGGCACATTCAGCATGCCGATCGCGGATCGATTTTCGGTCGGTGTCAAGGTGGACAACCGCATTCAAGAGCAAGGTCTCGAGACGTGGGCACAGGAGTTCAATGTAGCTTATCAGGTCTCCTATCACTGGGACATGAGCGCCGGGTACCGTATGGACAATCGTATCGATCGGTCACTGAATGTGCCGTTGACGCAGGAACTGGGTGAACGAGCCGACGGGATAGTACAGCTTGGATACGATTCGAAATCCACATGGAATGCCTACGCATTCATGCAGGATACGATGTCGAAAACGGGCAATCGCCGGGAGAACGCCCGCGCCGGTGCCGGCGGAACGTATCGACTGTCAGAACGACTGCGTATCGAGGCCGAGATATCCGACGGCGATCTCGGTCCCGGCGGCCGGATGGGAACGAACTACCTCCATTCCGACCGCACGAGCATTTACCTCAATTATTCACTCGAGAATGAGCGAACCGACAACGGCTTGCGCAGTATGCGCGGCAGCGAGGGACATCTGGTCGCTGGTGTGAAGTCGCGGCTTGCAGACAGTACGAGCGTGTTTCTGGAGGAACGATACCAGCACAACAATGCGATGACAGGGTTGACGCACGCCACCGGAATCAGTTTCGCGCCCTCTGAAAAATGGAATATGGGAATCAATACCGATATAGGCACTTTGCTGGACACACAGACTGGCGCGGAGACGAAGCGCCTGGCCGGCGGAATCCAGATCGGTTTTGGTCTCAAATCCCTGCAGTTCTCGAGCGGCATCGAGTACCGCAACGATGATGCCGAGCAACCGGATTCGGGCAGGACGAAAAGAACGACATGGTTGTTCAGGAACAGTTTCAAGTACCAGGTCAGTCCGGGAGGTCGCTTCCTTGGCAAGCTGAATCACTCGGAGAGCGAGAGTTCACTCGGTACGTTCTACGAGGGAGGATTCACTGAGGCCGTATTTGGGTATGCGTATCGCCCAGTTAATCACGATCGACTGAATGCGCTGGTCAAGTACACCTATTTCTATAATTTTCCAACGACCGACCAGATTACGTTGCAAAATATAGCAGCCGAATTTATACAGAAAAGCCACATCGCCGCCGTCGACGTTAGCTACGATATCACCCCGAAAGTCTCGATCGGCGGCAAGTACGCCTACCGCCTGGGTCAGGTCAGTCTCGACCGGGAAAATCCTGAATTTTTCAACAACAACGCCAACCTGTATTTGGTTCGCAGCGATATCAGGTTCGGGAAGAACTGGGAGTTCCTTATAGAGGCACGATTGCTTGACATGCCGGATCTGGACGAGCAGCGAAGCGGTGCACTGGCGACGGCCTCACGTTACCTGGGAGATCACCTCAAAATCGGCGTCGGATACAATTTCACCGTTTTCTCGGATGACCTGACAGATCTCAGTTTCGACAATCATGGCGTGTTCATCAATCTGACTGGGTCGATGTAGACAGCGCTCAGCCAGGGTTGGGGCAGACATTGTCGAATGGTCATACACTTGCTGCGAGCCATGATGGAGAGAATCGGAACACGCTGATGAAGGAGAAAACGCCCACAAGTAGTGATCCAGCTCTGGCAATAAAACATTGGCAAGCCGCCGATTACTTAATGACTCAAATAATCAAAGGCCAAATACCCACGAGCCGGATCGTCGAGAACGAACGTGATCCGGATACATACCGGCAAGATCTGGAAACGTGGAATGACTACAACCAGACTTATTACGTCGGATGATCAGCAGTACAGTCGAAGCAAACAGGTAATCGGAATACACCGGTTTTCCTCGCTGAAAAAACTCATTGCGGGTCATCCAGGGTGGCGTCAATGACGTCCCATACCGCGTCACCGCCGATCATGACAAGCACTTCGAGCAATTCGCGTTTTTCCTCCGCATCCTCGCTGGCCCGGAACAACTCCAGCACATCATCTTCGTTGCCGGCGATGAACATGCCTTCGAGCGCGGCTTGCCTTAGATCATCGGAGTCCGCGGTACGATAGATATCGACCAGGATAGCGTCGACCTCGGGCCCACCAGCAATACCCAACGCCTGCACGGCCTGCTGCTGACGCTCAGGATTACTGCTGTCACTGGCGAGTGCGCGCAGCGATTCGATATCGCCCGCAATGGCGTAGGCATCGACCAATACTTCCGACATATCGCCACGGTCGCGAAGAGCACGTAGCTGTTCCATCGCGCCCATCGCGGCCAGCATTTCTACCGCAGACTCGAATTCGTCCGGGTCCTGGGTGTTTGTGGCAATCTGAACCAGGGCATCGCTATCGTCGGCGATCAGGTAAGCCTCCAGCACAGCTTCGCGGACATCTGCGTCGCCACTCGCATAAATGTCGGACAAACCGGCGATGGCATCGCGATTACCGCTGATCCCGATCATGCGAATCGCCTCCCGCTGCAGCTCACCGCTCTGGGAGCGGGCTGTCTCCGCCAGTTGCGCATGCGCTTCCGGAAGGTCGATCTGGCTCAGGACAAACAACGCGCGAGACTTGAGTTCGTCGCTGCCGTCGCTGCTCAGCACCTTCTCGACGATCGGCAACGCTCGCTCCGGTGGCGCGGAAATCAGCGCTTCGAGCGCGGCAATCTTCAGCTGTTCGGATTCAACTGCTGCGTCGGACTGCGCCAGGCACGTACCTGTGGACAGGAGAACTGCGGAGGCAATGAGGATTTTTAAAAAATTGCTCATGTTCGTGTTCCTAAATGTCTATCGATTGTGTGTCATCCGATGCACGCCGTGCCAGTTTGGTTAGCACGATGTTCAGCTCGAAGGCGAGTTGCGCCTGTAAGGCAGCCGCATCTTCAGCTGAAATATCCTCAGAAGAGAGCCGCAAAAGAATCGGCTCAAAGGCCCGCAGCACTCTCGCGAGGTCCCGCGCATCGTTTTGCTTTGCCATGCGTTCAAACAAGCGGTTTTGCTGAATGATGGTCATGATCAGGTCCGCACGTGCGCCATTCGAATCCGGCGAGAGATCTATCAACTGGTCGCGACTTTGTTGGAAGTGCACCAACAGGCCGCGCGAAAACGCGGCCGGTTCCTCACGGCCGGTACCATTGGTGACGTCCACATATCCATCGTCAGGGTCCGGTCCCTCGATCTGCTCACCTGACAGCAGCACGCCGATAGCGACGGCGACCGCGAGCGAGGCCGCGACGGCCGTGCCCCAGAAGAAGGAACCGAGGTGGAATAATCGCGGGGGCCCTGAGGCAGCGGCGGCTTCGTGTTCGGCCGCACGGTCAATCGTGTCGTGCCACTGCGCGACGAGGTGGGTCGGTGCCGGGGCCGTGTCAGTTTTGTTCAGCCCGTCCAGCACCCGGCACAGCGTGTCGTAGCGTTCGCGCAGCTCGGCATCGGACTTCATTGCGCGCTCAATCTCGCCTCGCTCGTCGAGCGTCAATCCATCGTCGTAATAATAGAGTGTCAGTAATTCGTCTTTCATTGAACTAACTCCGCATATCCGCCATGTTTACGCGCAGTTTTCGGACTGCACGAAACAAGGCCTGTTTGATCACGCCAACATTGGTACCCAGCTCGTCTGCGATTTCTTTCAGGCGCCACTGCTCAAAATGCTTCAGGACAAAGCACACGCGCTCGATATCCGTCAGCTCCTTAAGCGCTACAGCGAGGCGGGATTCCAGTTGGGTGTCCGCAAGGCTGTCGTGCGGCGAAATGGACTCGTCGGGAATTTCCGTCTCCAGCGCTGCGAACCTGTCCGGCTTGCACTTCCTCAGGAGTTGCAGCGCGGAGTTGATCGCGATGCGGTGGATCCAGGTTTCCAGCCGGGCAGAGGAGCCGAACTGGCTGCGCTTACTCCAGGCGCTGAGCAACGCATCCTGGACCGCATCGGCCGCCAGATCCGGGCTGCGTGTGATCTTGAGGCACGCCGAATACCAGCGATCGGCCCGTCTCGCGATGGCCATATGGAATTCCGCCTTGGTAGGTACAGCGTGCTGCTGAATTGCCGCTTCCATTCAAACTTGGATGCTCGAGCCCGTTATTTGGTTAGCATACGGCCTCTGAGCAACAATCCCGGACTTTTTAAAACTGGATTTAACAACATGGGGCTCATACCCCACTCCTTTGCGTGACCAGGTAGCGAGGTGGCGCAGTCGCGGGGCAGAGCAGCGGACTGAAAATCCTCGTGTCGGTGGTTCGATTCCGCCCCTGGCCACCAATTTCTTAAGGGTCCATGCCGGAGACATGGGTTACAGAATATACCGGGCACATAGGTAACACTTCGGCAGCAACCGCGTTGTCGATCGGTTCCAGCCCCTTCGATACGCCGGTTCGAAACAACACACCGTGTCTTGCCAGACACGCAATCAGATCAGGGGAGTGCGGAAGCTAGTTGCCTTGCTCCAGCAAGTACGTCTCTACTGCGTCGTCCATACGTTCGCGTACTGCCGCAAGCTCGATAACGATTTCGCTGTAGATCGCCTGAAACTCCGGCGTGCCTTTGTCACCCTGGCGCGTAACCGACTCCTCATTCGCCTGGCTGGAAAAGATCTTGTCGAACCAGGTAACTCCTGTCGCGTCGACGGCACGGATTCTCAGATCAAGCCAGTCGCCGTCCGATCGGACAATCGTTCCGGACAGCTGCAATTCGTCCGTCTCTTCAGACTCTTTTCATGCTAAGCGTCTCGATACACTCAAACTTGCCTGGAATCTTCTCAATGCGCCAGTAGTAGTGGGTCAGCGTGAACGGTATCGGCGCCGTATCTGATGACGCGGTTGTAATGATGCGCAGTTTCAGAGTTCTTTTTCATAGCGCACCCGGCCGAGCAGAAATGTACTCTGACCCCTTTTTCGTCCAACCGGGGCTGGGGCTACTATTGCAACTCTTTCGCGTCGTAGAAAACTTCCGGCGCCCGACGGTGAGACCTGCCAGCTTCTCAGCCAATGCTCCGATTCGAAACCACCCGGAATCCTATCGGGCCCGATCTCGATCCCCCCGCTGTAGTGCTATCCTTATACAGATGAGGGATTTGAGGGGCACGAGTGTGACGGATCATGAGGACAGGCCGGAGACTCCAGCACGCGCGCGTCAGAGGCCACCTTTCGTCCGCGAACTGTACCAGCGTGGCGTCGTGCAGGCTGGCATTGCCTACCTCATCGTCGGCTGGTTGCTGATCCAGATCGCCGACGTCATTGCTGACAAAATCGGCCTGCCGGCCTTGGCGCCGACGTTCGTCACATTCACGGTCATCGGGGGTTTCCCGATCGCTCTGCTCCTCGCTTGGTTCCTCGAATATGCCGAAGGGCAATTCATCGTCGACGAGGGTAAACAGGCCGGCCGCGTCGTTGCCGGACTCGGCCGCAACTATCTCGCCGTCATCGGCGCATACGCGATCGCAGCGGTCGGTGCCACCGCTTACCAGTTTGCGGTTGGGTTCAGCGAGTCGGACACTCCAGTGGAGGCAAGCACGAATCGTATCGAGCCAGCCTTACCCGTCGACCCGAGCTCGATCGCGGTACTCAAGTTCCTCAACATCGACGGCAGTGACTCCAGCCAAATATTCAGCGAAGGGCTAGCCGAAGACCTTCTCGATCGTCTGGCGAAAATTCCGGGGCTCCTGGTCTCGTCCCGGGGCGACTCCTGGTCCCTGCCAGATAACGCATCTTCCCGGGACGTGCGTCAGCGTCTGCGGGTAGCGCATTTCGTGGAGGGCAGCGTAAGGCTCGATGGCGAAACGTTGCGTACAGTCGTGCAGTTGATCGACTCCGAAACCGGTTTCCACATCGTGTCGCGGACTTTTGATCGCAAACTCGAGAATGTACTGGTCTTGCAGAACGAGATTACCGCGTTGATCGCCGCCAATCTGCGCATCGCACTGCCACCTGACACGCAACTGGGATTCGGAACGAGCTTCAGTTCGGACGATGTAGATGCATACATCCTGTATCGCCGCGGTAGGGAGTTATTCGAACAACCACAGAACGAGGAATCACTACAGCGCGTGATCGAATTCTACGCGGATGCGCTGGACATCGATGAGGGTTATGCAGCCGCTCATGCCGGCCTCTGCAATGCCTTCGTCGCGCTGCACCGCGTCAGTGGCGATACAAACCACATCGCCGTGGCAGAGAGCGAATGTGCTTCCGCACTGCGAACGAACGGCAATCTGCATATGGTGTACAAGGCACTCGGCAACCTTTACTTTGAAACGGGTCGAGCTACGGCAGCCCAACAAGCCTACGAGCAGGCCTTGAAGATAAACTCGCAGGATGCTTCCGCATTGCAGGGGCTCGCGAAAGTATACGAAGCACAGCTGCGGTTTGCCGACGCGGAGGAGCTGTTACAGAAGGCGATACGACTACAGCCCGGGAACTGGCGGTCCATTGACGATCTTGGTTGGTTTTTCTTCGCCAACGGGCGTTACGTCGAGGCGGCAAATGCTTACAGACAGGTGACGGAGCTCGATCCCGGCAACTGGCAAGGACACGGTAATCTCGGAAGTGCATTGCTGATGGCTGGCGACTTCGAGGCGGCCGGCAGTGCACTACGCCGCGCACTGGCGTCCGAAGAGGATCCGGTATACCTCTCGAATCTTGGGGTCGTCTATTACTATCTTGGCCAGTTTGACGACGCCGTTGCAATCCACCTGGAAGTTGTCGACTCGTTTCCGGATTCTAATATTGACTGGCTCAATCTTGCCGATGCGTTGTCTTTTTCGAGCACACCGACCGAGTCCGAAGCCGCATATCGTACTGCGGCAGACTTGTCCGAAGCAGAGCTCCAAATCAATCAGCGAGGTGCCGGCACGCTCTACAGACTCGCTTGGGCCGTAGCGAACCTCGGCGACTTCAGCTACGCGCGTGAGTTGATCGATCGATCCCGCAGCATCGATCCAAAAAATCCGTACGTGCATTACTACAGCGGGCTAATCAATGCGCGTGAACGCCAACACAACGCTGCCGTTGCCGATCTTCAACAGGCCGTTGCGGCTGGCTACCCGACCAACATGCTAGCTACCGACCCATTGCTAGCGGATCTGCACGGATTCCCGGCATTCATTGACCTGATCGACCCGGCAAAATAGACGGTAATATTGAGGAATTTCTGGATTTTTGTCCTAACCTTATCTATATATTAGGAATAAGATGAAAAAGTGCCCAACCAAAACCATAACAAGGGGAACAATCATGATGAGATGGCTAATCGCCGTGTCCGGCGCGTCAGTACTCGCGGGCTGCGCTATCGCACCAGAGTTCGACGAATGCGATAATTCGGCAACAACGCAGATAAATATCACGTGGCAAAAGCAAAACAATATGGTGAAAGTTCAGGCCGCGCCGAACAAAGTCGAGGTCGACGCCGGCGATACCCTTCGATTCAAGTTTAGCGGAAACCCCTCGGCGACCGTAGACGTCGACGGCAAGGCGAGCGATCCGGATTCATTCTGGATCGACGGCGACGGCACGGGCACGAACGGCTACTTTTTCGTCTGCGTGCCAGGAAATGTACAAAAAGGCAGGTCCTATTTCTACGAAGTCGACGTGTCGGATATCGGCTTTCTCGATCCCGAAGTAAGGGTCAAGAATTAACACGGTCGGCTATCCAGTGACGGCGACTGGCCGGTGATTTTGCCTCAGGTGTAGTTCGCGACCCAGATTATACGAGGTCGAACCAAAGGATAGGAAATTCTATCGCTACGTAGCGGCTTGATGTACGCACAACGTGCTTTGAGCGACAGCAATGGTGTGGTTTGGGAGCGGAATTGTCGTGAAGTCTGGCGATCGGGAGAGCAGGGTCAACGATCGGCCAGTCCGTGCAGGTGAACGGCGATTGTCATGCGTGAATTGGCCATTATCAGGCCGAACGTCACGTCAAGCGCTTTCCGGCACGCGGTGATAGGTCAACGGCAGGGTCTCGCCTTTGGGCACGGGCGGTTGCGCGTCCTTGCGCACCGTCTTGGTGCCTCGGTCTGCACGGCTCGGTGCTGAGACTCACGCGTACCAGTGAGGACAGCCGAGGTCCACGGCCCAAACTTGTCAGTCAGCGACGACTTGACCGTCGTGAGCGATAGACGGGATGCGTGAGATTTGCGTGTATCAGCTGTGCATCGTCGTGCACAGTGATGCAAATTGAGCAACGGACGCCCCGGTAACTAGTTGAAAAATAAGAGCGGAATAAGACACTCAGCGTTCTGAAAATCCGCGTGTCGGGTGTCCAATTGATGCGGCACATCCCTGTGCCGCACCCTGCGGGCGCACTTCGTGCGTCCAAATCTGCTCCCGGCAGATTTGTCACCCCCTGGCCACCATTTTAAATCAGCGAGTTAGGTCAAATCCGACCGTCTCCTTTAGCCTGAAAATCTATCCATGTGCCCACTTTGGTGCCCAAACCAGGATCAACGACCGTAACCCACCGAAAGCCCGGTTACATCGTCCCTACAAATGCAGCTCGACTAGGTCGCCGTCCATGACGAGATGGTCCGGACCGACTTGTTGGCCGTCGAAGACCTCGGCACCCCACATGCGCGCAAACTTCAATTCTCGGGCAATGTCTTTGTGCACCAGGCCAGCGACATCGAGTACCGTACCGCCGCGACGCACCGTGAAGGGCTTGTCAGTATCTGCCGATTTGCCTGGTGTCT
>Ga0255052_10000285_pt1 | contig 39927 bp, 32 predicted proteins | sample JV7_2_21_MG_FD_188632 | JGI IMG/M metagenome (GOLD analysis project Ga0255052, IMG submission 188632) | Seawater microbial communities from Jervis Inlet, British Columbia, Canada - JV7_2_21 | ecosystem: Environmental > Aquatic > Marine > Inlet | place: Canada: British Columbia | collected...
GGTTATCGGGGCGACAGTAGGCCGCAAGCGTGCGGGCACCCTGGATGTTTTCGGTGACAACGTAGTAGCTACCGTCTTCTTCGCCGGCGTCGTAAATCGGCATGATGTTTGGATGCTGCAGCATGCCGACCATGTGTGCTTCGTTGAAGAACATCTTGCGCGAAACGCGGGCGCGCTCGGCGTCGTGGTCTTCTTCGATATTGTAGACTTTAATCGCGACATCGCGACGGTAATACGGATCGTGAGAGAGGTAGACGGTTCCGGTACTGCCTTTACCTATTTTGTTGATGATGACGTACTTGCCGATCTTCTCCGGAGCGCCCGTCGGGCGGTCTATATCGCTTACGTTGGTCGCCATGTTTTCTCAACTGATCAGATCATGAGCCACCTGTATAAACCCAGAAGTACTGCGGCATACAGAGCGGCTACGAGGTCGTCCAGCATAATTCCCAAGCCTCCGCCCAGTCTGTGATCCAGGTCCCGAATCGGCCACGGTTTGACAATATCGAAGACGCGAAACAGCGCGAATGCAAGCAGCCAACCCGTCACCGAATACGGCGCCACCAGAAGCGTGAGGTACATTCCGGTTATCTCGTCCCAGACGATGCCACCATGATCATGTACGCCTATACGCCGCGCGCTTTCGCCGCATATCCAGATGCCTGCGAACGCCAGAACGACTGCGACACCCAATTGAACATAAAGCCCGAATTCCAGAGTCAACCAGAACAACAGCACGCCGGGAATCGAGCCGAAAGTACCGGGCGCGAATGGCGCGAGACCCGTGCCAAAGCCGAAAGCCAGGAAATTGACCGGATCACGCAACACCGTGCGCGCGAGGTTTCCTTCCGTGCTGTTACGAGTCTTATTCATTGGAAATGGCGGTAACCGCTGTCATCGTATTCGACAACGACACCGTTGTTGCGGCATACGAGGTCTGGCTCGCGAACGACACGGCCGATCGGCGTAATGCCGGCGACCTGATCAACGTTGTCCGGTCTTGCCGTAAAACACAGCTCGTAATCATCGCCGCCCGTCAATGCGAAACGCGTTCGATCAGCGGTATCGAAACGTGATTTCAAGGCATCCGACATCGGCACGTTTTCGACTTCAAGTTCGCCGCCCATGCCACTGGCATCGAGTAGTTTCTTGAGATCGCCGACGAGACCATCGGATACGTCGATGGCGGCGCTCGCGCAGCCGACGAGACTGCGACCCGTTTCGATACGCGCGCTCGGTCGCAAGAACCGCGCAGCGAGGAATTCATCGAGCTCACCGTGCTGCAGCAGCTCCAGTCCCGCTGCTGCATCGCCCAGAGTTCCTGTGACGAATATGGTGTCGCCGACCTGAGCGCCACTACGCAGCAATGCGCCACCCTCTTCGACCTCTCCGGTAACGTGCAACGTCGCCACCACCTTGTCACCAGAAGTTGTATCGCCGCCAACCAAGGCAACATCGTACTTCGTTGCGGCTTCGAAGAGACCGTTCGCAAAGTCGGCGACCCATTGTTCGTCTTTTTGCGGCAAGGTTAGGGCCAGCGTCATCCAGAGTGGACGCCCTCCCATCGCTGCAATATCCGACAGATTGACGATTACCAGACGATAGCCTATGTCGGCTGCATTCGAGTCGCTTGGAAAGTGTACGCCCTCGGCGAGGGTGTCGATAACCTGGATCTCATCACGATCGGCTGCCGGCCGCAATACCGCACCGTCGTCGCCGATACCCACGTTAACGCCCGGCGAGCTAACCCGACGATTGAAATAGCGCTCTATCAGCTCGAATTCATCCACCGGCGTACTCTTACACCTCGGTTTCTCGTAGCGACTTCGCCGCAGCATCCAGGCACGCATTAATGTATTTGTGTCCATCAACCGAACCAAAGCGTTTGGCGAGATTCACACACTCATTGATAACGACCTTGTAGGGGATGTCGATGCGCGACTCGAGCTCATACGTGCCAATTAACAACACGGCATGCTCCACAGGATCCAGTTGTTCAAGCGGCCGGTCAATGAGTTTATTGATCGTCTTGTCGAGGGCGTCGCGTGCCGCGCATATCGCTGGCAACTGTTCGTCGAAGTACTCCTGATCTACGCGATCATACGCAACCTGTTCGTGAAACTGCTCCATTAACTCCGGACAGGTATGCCCGGCAATTTGTTGTTGATAGAGCGCCTGCAACATCAGTTCGCGTGCACGTGTGCGTGCGCCTGTTCCTCTTGAACTGGCATTGCTCATTTCGTTAGCCTTCCAGGTATCAGTCGATGCGACGGCCGTACTTTTCCGGTTGGATCGCACGCATGGCTCAATCGAGTCGCCTGAGCAGATTGACCATTTCGATAACGGCAAGCGTAGCCTCTTCACCTTTGTTGCCAGCCTTTGTACCGGCACGTTCAATTGCCTGCTCTATGGTGTTCACCGTTAGAACGCCGTTACCGATCGGAATACCGTGCCTTTGCCCGGCAGCCATGATGCCCTTGATGCATTCGCCGGCAACATAGTCAAAATGTGGCGTGCCACCACGAATAACCGCGCCGAGCGCGATGATGCCATCGACGCGGCGCGATGCTGCGATCCTGTCGACAGCGATCGGCATTTCGTAGGCACCGGGCACGCGAATTATTTCAATATCAGCGTCGGCCGCGCCATGTTGTCGCAAGCAATGCAGCGCTCCCTTGATGAGCGACTCAACCACGAAATCATTGAATCGCGACGCCACGATTGCGAACCGACCATCGCGAACAACGAGATCGCCTTCTGTTGTCTTTATCTTGTCCATCGTGTGCTGTGCGTCTCAGACGTACTCTGTGATCTCCAAGTCGAAACCCGAGATCGCGTACATTTGCTTAGGCGCCGATAATACACGGATTTTACTAAGGCCGAGATCGCGCAGAATCTGGGCGCCCACACCGTAGGTGCGCAACACCATATCGCCACCGCGGTGTTTGTCCAGCTCGTCGCGATGTTGTCCCAGGTTCTCGACCGAATCCATAAAGTCGCGCGATGTTTCCTGGTCACGCAACAGGACGATGACGCCGGCCTCCTCTTTCGCGATGCGTTCTATCGCACTGTGCAACGGCCAGCCGAGTGAGCGGCTCTGCACACCCATTACGTCGCCGAGCGTATCCTGCAGGTGCACGCGTACCAGTGGCGAGTCGGCAACCAAGAGGTCACCTCTTACGAGAGCGACGTGCACCGAGCGATTGATGTGGTCATCGTAACAGTACATCGTGAATTCGCCGTATTCGGTATCAACGACTTGTTCGGCGATACGTTCAACATTGCGTTCTTTTTCGAGCCGATAACGAATCAGGTCGGCGATGGTGCCAATTCGGATATCGTGCTTCTTCGCAAATCTCTCGAGATCCGGCCGGCGCGCCATCGTCCCGTCTTCGTTAAGAATCTCGACGATCGCCGCCGCGGGTTCGAGACCCGCCAGGCGCGCGAGATCGCAACCTGCTTCGGTATGGCCCGCGCGTGTCAGTACACCACCGGGCTGCGACATCACCGGAAAAATATGTCCGGGCTGACTCAGGTGCTCGGGTTTCGCTCCGGGCGCAACGGCTGCCTGAATCGTCCGGGCACGATCGTGTGCCGAAATACCGGTTGTGATGCCTTCAGCAGCTTCGATTGATATCGTGAAATTGGTCGCATGATGCTCGTCGGTGTCACTGACCATCAGTGCCAATCGTAATTGCTTGCAGCGCGCACGTTCCAGTGTCAGGCACACCAGTCCTCGTCCGTGGGTCGCCATGTAATTGACGTCTTCGGCGCGAACTTTCGCGGCCGCCATGATCATGTCGCCTTCGTTTTCGCGATTCTCGTCATCGACCATGATGACCATCTTGCCGGCGGCGATATCAGCGATGATGTCCTCGATGTCACTGAAAGTGGATTTATGCATGCTGGGGTGAGGTGTCGTATTGTCAGGCATAACCGTGCGCCTTTAAGAATTCCAGGGAAAGTTTGTCGCCGTCCTTGGTCAGCAGGCGCTCGATGTAACGCGCAAGCAAATCAACCTCGACATTGACAATGGTACCCACTTCGTAGTGGTCGACGATAGTGACATCAGCCGTGTGCGGGATGATATTCAATTCGAAGGTACTTTCAGATACTTCGTTGATGGTAAGACTGACGCCGTCTACACAGACGGAGCCTTTCTTAGCCACATAACGCGCGTATTTTTCGGGAATCTCGATGACGAGCCGTATCGAACGCGCGTCGGCCGTACGCGACGTTACAGTGCCCGTGCAGTCTACGTGGCCACTGACAAGATGCCCGCCGAGCCGCTCACCCAGACTGATCGCGGGTTCGAGATTAACGGCCGCGCCCACATCGAGATTGCCGAGGCCGGTCACCTCCAGCGTCTCGACCGACACATCCGTATCGAAACCATCGTCGTGAAAGGCAACGGCTGTCAGGCATACACCATTGACCGCGATGCTTTCGCCCAGGTCGTAGTCCGACCAGGGCAGATCCGAAGATCTTACGGTCAGCCGCATGTCACCGTGCTGCTGTTGCATCGCAGTGATTCGCCCTCTGGCTTTGATGATCCCTGTAAACATCAGTATTGGACTCGTGCCGTTATTCGCGTGTCGCTGCCAATGCGGCGGACATCGCGTATTTCCAGCGGCTTGCGATCGGCAAGCGCTGACCAGGATGATGTCCGAAACATGCGACTGGTCTCGCTACCCATTATGTGGGGTGCCTGATAAATCACAAGTTCATCGACGAATTCTTCCTGCAGCATAAATCCGCTAACAGCGGGTCCCGCCTCGACCAGCACGTCGTTAATGTCACGCCGCGCAAGCTCGTTCAAGACTGCACCGACGTCAACGGTCCTTCCCTTGGCAACGCAGGACAGTACCTCCGCACCCGCGTCCTGCAGCGGCGAAATATCATGATCCCCGCTGCAGCAAACCAATGTCGCGCCCGGCAGCGCGAGCATCCGCGCGGTAACAGGCATCCGCAAGCGACTGTCGAGCACTACGCGCAGCGGCTGCAGACCACCCGTATTCAGGCCGCTCGTTCGCACGTTCAGTGATGGATCGTCTGCGAACACCGTGCCAATCCCGGTCATGACGGCGCCGGATCGCGCCCGCAGTCGCTGCACGTCTTCGCGAGCCTCGGGAGCTGTAATCCACTGGCTCTCACCGCTCTTCATGGCAATCGCCCCATCGATACTCGCGGCAACTTTCAATCTTACGAACGGACGACCATGTGTCACGCGGCAAATGAAACCCTCGTTCAGCGACTCGGCGCTCGCAGCCATCAGTCCAGTATCGACCGCAATACCGGCAGCATGCAGTGCGTCTATGCCACGGCCAGCCACCTGATCAAAAGGATCCGCCATAGCGACGACAACTTTGCCAATGCCGGATGCAATCAAGGCCTCGACACACGGGCGCGTCTTTCCATGGTGTGCACAGGGTTCGAGCGTTACGTAGGCGGTCGCACCTTTCGCGTTGTCACCCGCAGCGGCGAGGGCGTTGATCTCCGCATGCGGCTCGCCTGCACGTTCGTGCCAGCCTTCGCCGACGCTTCGCCCCTCTTTTACGATGACGCAGCCGACCATGGGATTGGGATGTGCTGAATACTGACCACGAGTCGCCAGTTGCAGCGCGCGTGCCATGTGCGCGCAATCCGCTTCTGAGAACGCAACCATGGTCAGCGCTTCTTCTTGCCCAGCAACTCGGGCAGCAACGACATCTGTTCGCGGCTTGCGGCAGTCTCGGAGATCTTCTGCAAGCGTTTGATCTCGTCCTCAAACTCGTTGATGTCCTGAAAGCGACGATAGACGGAAGCAAAACGTACATAGGCCACTTCATCGAGCGCGCGCAGCTCTTCCATGACAAGTTCGCCCACGAGGCGCGACGGCACTTCACGCTCGCCCATGGTTCTGAGCCTGTGAATAAGATGCCCGATTGCCTGTTCAAGTTCGTCGCTGGGCACCGGCCGTTTCTCGAGCGCCCGCACCATGCTGTTGCGTAGCTTGTTCTCATCGAAAGGCTGGCGAGAGTTGTCGTTCTTGACCAGCCTGGGCATTACTAGCTCGGCCGTTTCGAACGTTGTAAAGCGCTCATTACAATCCAGGCATTGGCGGCGCCGGCGAATCTGTCGACCGTCCCCCGCGAGGCGCGAATCTATGACCTTGGTTTCTTCGTGAGCGCAGAACGGACAATGCATAAGGGCCTGGATCTCTCGAGGCGATCAGGCGTACACCGGGAAGCGCTTGCAAAGATCGAGCACCTGGCCTTTAACGCGTTCGACTGTTGCCTCGTTATCGATGTCATCGAGTATATCCGCTATCCAGCCACTTAGCTGACGGGTTTCTTCAACCCCGAAGCCGCGTGTAGTGATCGCCGGAGTGCCCAGACGCAGGCCGCTCGTAACGAAAGGTGACTGTGGGTCGTTGGGCACCGAGTTCTTGTTGACCGTGATATTCGCGCTACCGAGCGCTGCATCGGCCGCCTTGCCCGTTATCCCGTGCTCAATGAGGCTTACAAGCATCAGGTGGTTTTCGGTGCCGCCCGAGACGATCGGGTAGCCGCGTTCCATCAAGACTTCAGCCATGACTTTGGCGTTCTCACAGACCTTGGCCTGGTAGTCCTTGAATTCGGGTTCCATGGCCTCCTTCAGCGCGACCGCTTTTGCGGCGATCACGTGCATAAGCGGGCCACCCTGAGTTCCCGGGAAAACCAGGGAATTGAAACGCTTCGTCAACTCATCGTTCTTGCGCGCCACAATCAATCCGCCGCGCGGACCACGCAGCGTCTTGTGAGTCGTGGTCGTACAGACATCGGCGTACGGCACTGGACTTGGGTAATGTCCGGTGGCGATAAGACCGGCGACGTGGGCCATGTCGACGAAGAGAAAAGCACCTACGCTATCCGCTATCTGGCGGAAACGAGCCCAGTCTACGACTTGCGAGTACGCCGAAAAGCCTGCCACGATCATTTTCGGCTTATGCTCGAAGGCGAGTTCCTGAACCCTGTCGGAATCGATCAACCCGGTCTCGAAATCGATGCCGTAGGGCACAACGTTGAACAGCTTGCCCGAGAAGTTGACAGGCGAGCCATGAGTCAGGTGGCCACCTTCGTTGAGGTTCATCCCCATAACCGTGTCGCCGGGGTTCACGAGCGCGTGGTAAACGGCCGCATTGGCCTGCGAGCCCGAATGCGGCTGCACGTTGGCATAGTCGGCGCCGAATAATTTTTTAGCCCGTTCGATAGCCAGCGTTTCAACATCATCGACGTACTCGCAGCCGCCGTAGTAGCGTTTCCCCGGATACCCCTCCGCATACTTATTGGTCAGCACAGTACCTTGCGCGGCCATCACACGCGGGCTCGCGTAATTCTCTGAGGCGATTAGTTCAATGTGCTCTTCCTGACGCCGGTCTTCCTGTGCAATGGCTTTCGCGACTTCAGGATCGAACGACTCGATCGTCGTTGTTGTGTCGAACATCCGGGCATACTCCGTACGAGGTGGGGGGCCTGAAAAGACGGCGATCTTACCTGTTTAGCAGTGGATATGGCACTGTCAGGACCCGCCTATTTTGTATCCACGAAGGACTGCACGACGCGCGTCCAGGCCCGCGCCAGATTGCGCCGGTTGTAGCCGCCTCCGCCGGTGCCGATAATCCTCCCCTCAGCATACTTATCGGCAAGCCGACACAGAGAGGCCGCCGCCTGCGCATGCGCCTCTTCAGTCCAGCAAAGGTGGGTTATGGGATCACCCTCAAGGCTGTCCGCGCCGCAATGCATGATGATGAACTCTGGCTGCATCGACTCGAGGTAGGTCTCCACGCGCCGCCAGGCATCACGAAAATCGGTGTCATCCGCGCCAGGCGCCAGCGGGATATTCAGTTTGGTGCCACGCGCCCTTCCCGTGCCGGTTTCCTCTGCCGCACCCGTGCCCGGATAAAGAAACCGGCCGTCCTCATGAATGTCTGCGAAAATCAGATCGGGATCATCCTGAAACGCGTAAAAGACCCCATCACCATGATGGGCATCGATGTCAACGTAGGCAACGCGCTTCACATCGAAGTGGCTGCGCAGATATTCAATCGCTATCCCGCAATCATTAAAAACGCAAAACCCGGCCGCATTGGAGCGCGCCGCATGATGCATTCCGGCGATCGGAATAAATGCGCGTTTGTGATTGTCGTGCATGACTTCGTCGACAGCGCACAGTACCGCGCCAACCACGGCAGAAGCCGCGTCGTAGATTCCGGGTACGGCCGGGGTGTCGCCGTCGTCGAACCAGCCCTTGCCATCTGCCGACATGCGCGACACCTTGTCGATGTATTCCGCTGTGTGAAAGAGCGCCAGCTCGTCAACCAGTGCGGGACGCGGATGGCCGTATTCAATTGCATCTCCGAGGTCGGCCTTGTCCAGCTCGGCATGGAATACATCGTGACGATCGGTTCCGAACGGGTGCGTATCACCAAACCCGTAGGCGGCAATTGACTCTCCTTTATAAACAAGCACGCTGTCGCTCATAAGTTACTCAAGACTTTTCACGAAAGCTTTGAATCTCGGCAATTCGCGTAACGGGTCGAGGTCCGAGTCGCGCTTTATCCAGGATGTTGAGTGGATACAACGCTCGATCAAGTCCATTGCTTTGTCGAACTTGCCAGCCAGGGAGTAGGTACAAGCGATGTTATACAACGTGCTCTCGTTATCGGGATCGACGGCGAGCGCGCGTTCCGCCCACAGCTCGGCTTTTTCGATATTTCCGTTTGCTTGCATAGCGGCCGCACCAAGCGCCAGAGCTCTTGCGTCGTTCGGGTGCTTCTCCAGATGTTTTTCAACCAATGCCGTGCCTCGCATAATCGTTGCTTGCTGCTTACCTGGTTGCCCCAGGCTGCGATACACGGATGACAAGAGAAGAGAGCTCCCGTAGTCATCCGGATCCACTTCAACCGCTTTTTCGAAAAGCGCAGCCGCTTTTTTCATGCGTCCCTGCATATACGCCGCCCGCGCATACTGGTAATGCGCTTCGTGTAATTGCGGGTCGTACTCGATTGCCGACGCAAATTCGACCTCGGCTTCCTCGGGGCGGCAATCAGCGTTCAATGTCATCCCCCGTGCCAAATGCGTGATCGCGCATTCGGGATCAAGCTCCGATGCTCTCCTGGCGGCCGCTTGCGCCGCTTCGACGGCGGCTGTTCGATCTTCACCCTCGACCATGAAGAGCAAAGCGAGCGTTGCATTGGACATAGCAAGTCCCGCCCACGCAAGGCCGTAAGCCGGGTCAATTTCGATCGCTTCTTCGTACATATGCATGGCCCGTCGCGTGTTCTTGATCCCCAGGCTACGGTAGAAACTGTTGCCGCGCAGGTACAGGTCGTAGGCACGAACGTCCTCGGTCGTGGGATGCTCAGGGTGTCGTGGCGCCAGTTGTACCTGTAATGCACTCGCGATTTGCGATGCAATTTCATCCTGAATCGCAAATATGTCATCGAGCTCGCGATCGTAGGTGCTCGACCAGAGATGCGAATCTGTAGCCGCCTCAATCAGCTGACCGGTAATTCTCAGGAGATTGCCCGATTTCCTAACACTGCCCTCAACGATGTGGGCGACGTTCAGCGTCTCGGAGACGGTCTTGATGTCCGCATTCTTGCCTTTGAACGCAAAACTGGACGTCCGGGATGCGACGCGCATACCACCAGCTCGCGAAAGGACTCCCAATAGTTCTTCCGTCAGGCCGTCGGCAAAGTATTCATTGTCGTGATCGGGGCTCATATCGACAAACGGCAATACGGCCACGGACGGCATCTTTTCTGTTGTCTCGATGACGCCACTCGTTGGCGACTTCACGGCTGGTTTGCCCTCGGTTTTCTCGATACCCCTTGGCGTAATGTCAAAGACCCAGCTGAGAACAAGCGCCAGGGGAAGACCGACGACTAATACTCCCAATACCAACGACATAGACCAATCGGGAAGATGCATCGCCGGGAATATGACATCCGCCAATTGCAGGACCAGCCAGGCGCCCACGAGGTACGCGATGCCGACTTTTAGCACCTTGCGTCTGCGGAGTTCATCGAAGAATGCACGCATCGGTACATTATAGGTGATCGGTTCTGTCGAAGCAGAACCTTGCGGCAATCATAGTCTTGCCCAACAGAAACGCTTGACGGTGCCTACCACCCATACCTGATAATGCGCGCTCCTTAATAAGCGGTCCGACAATGGCACAGTACATATACACAATGAATCGCGTAGCCAAGGTTGTTGCGCCTAAGCGGCACATCCTTCGCGACATCTCTCTGAGCTTTTTTCCCGGCGCCAAGATCGGCGTACTCGGACTCAACGGCTCCGGCAAATCGACGTTGCTGCGAATCATGGCCGGCCTCGACACCGAAATCGACGGGGAGGCGCGCCCCCAGCCCGGCATCAATATCGGCTACCTGCCACAGGAACCGGAGCTCGATCCGGATAAGGACGTGCGCGCGAACGTCGAGGAAGGCGTCGCCGCAACGAAAGCGTTGCTCGATCGGTTCAATGAAATCAGCATGAAGTTCGCGGAACCGATGGACGACGACGAGATGAATTCGTTGCTCGAGGAACAGGGAAAACTACAGGACGCGATCGATGCCGAAGGCGCCTGGGAGCTCGATCGCAAACTCGAAATCGCCGCCGATGCCTTGCGTCTTCCCGCATGGGACGCCGACGTCACGAAGCTGTCCGGCGGTGAGCGGCGGCGCGTGGCGCTTTGTCGCCTGTTGTTATCGCAGCCCGACATGCTGCTGCTCGACGAGCCCACCAACCACCTCGACGCCGAATCCGTGGCGTGGCTTGAACGTTTCCTCGATGAATACCCGAGCACGGTCATTGCCGTGACACATGATCGCTACTTTCTTGACAACGTCGCCGGCTGGATACTCGAACTCGACCGCGGCCACGGCATACCCTGGGAAGGCAACTACTCCTCGTGGCTGGAGCAAAAGGAAGCACGACTGCAGCATGAAGAAGCGGCGGAGAAAGCGCGCAGGAAAGCGATGCAGCATGAGCTTGAGTGGGTCCGCAGCAATCCGAAGGGACGGCAGGCCAAGTCGAAAGCACGCTTGCGGCAGTTTGAAGAGATTTCCTCACCGAGTTACCAAAAGCGCAACGAAACCAACGAAATATATATTCCACCGGGGCCTCGCCTCGGCGACGTAGTCCTCGAAGTTGACAACCTCAAAAAAGGCTTCGGCGACAAGCTGCTCGTCGACGATTTGAGCTTGCAGCTGCCGCCCGGCGGCATAGTCGGCGTCATCGGCCCCAACGGCGCGGGCAAGACGACAATGTTCCGCATGATCACCGGCGAAGAGCAGCCTGACTCAGGCACCCTGCGTCTCGGCGATACGGTTGCGATCGCCAGCGTCGACCAGTCCCGCGACAGCCTGAATGACGACAAAACGGTCTGGGAAGAAATATCGGACGGCCTCGATTTGATTACGGTTGGCAATTACGAGACCTCATCGCGAGCCTACGTCGGTCGTTTTAATTTTCGCGGTCAGGATCAACAGAAGAAGATCGGGCTGCTATCTGGCGGTGAACGCAATCGCGTGCATCTGGCAAAGATGTTGCGCGCAGGTGGCAACTTCCTGCTCCTCGATGAGCCCACCAACGACCTGGATGTAGAGACCCTGCGCGCACTTGAAGAAGCGCTGCTGGAGTTTCCTGGCTCCGCGATCGTGATCTCGCATGATCGCTGGTTCCTCGATCGTATTGCGACGCACATTCTCGCGTTCGAGGGCAATAGCGAGGTTGTCTGGTTCGCGGGCAACTACGCAGATTACGAGGAGGACCGCAAACGCAGACTCGGCGCGGATGCAGCAAACCCGCACCGAATCAAGTATAAGAAGTTGAGCGCCTGATACTTAAGTCCGGGGACAGACGATGAACATCCTGCTCACTGCCAGCGTCGTATTCACGGTCGTCGCGCTGTTTTTCGTGTTCTCCATGATGCGGCACGCACGTCGCCGGCGGCCATTGCGCGCGACCGGATCGCTGGCCGGAGGTGTCACGTCCGGCGCACTCGGCGGCGCCAGTATCCTGCTCGCATTCAGTTACTACGGCTACGGCCGGCTTGTCGATGAACAAATGGTGAGTCGAATCGAGTTTTCGCAATCGGCACCCGGTGAGTACATTGCGCGCCTCATGATCGACGGCAAACCCGACCGCTTGCTGCCTTTGCGCGGCGACGAATGGCAGATGGATGCGCGCGTCGTCAACTGGAAACCGCCCGCCACCCTGCTCGGGCTTGATCCGATCTACCAGCTCGAGCGGCTCAGCGGGCGTTATGCCGACATCGGCGACGAAATGGCGCAACAACGCACCGTACATGCCCTATCCGAGGATTTAGCCCTTGATGTCTGGCGCGTCGCCCGCAGATTCCCGATGCTGATGCCCGGTGTTGACGCGTACTACGGCACGGCGACCTATGTGCCAATGGCGGATGGCGCCCGATTCGAAGTGACTCTGACGCGCACCGCGCTGATCGCGCGTCCGATCAACGATGCTGCCCGCGCGGCGGTCGGCAATTGGGGACGGTAAGGATTTCGTTATTATGTTAATCATCGTTAGCGTCACCTATTCTATGATGCATACTGAAGTTGCTGATTGGTTTGAATAATTCGGCCGTCTAACTATCAATAAGAATCAGGACGAAATGACAATAGTTATCGACAGAGATCAGGGGATCGAGAGCGAACTCGAGGAGCGAATCGGGCTCGAGTGCCCTTACTGCGGCATGTTTGCACATATGAGTCCGCAGTCAGTTCCGGACGCGGCTTGCCTGCTTCGGGACAGACCCAAACACGTCGGGCTCGTGTACAAATGCGATTCCTGTGATTCGCCCGTATTTTTGCGCTTCGCGGTTCGCGAGTACAAAGACAATCGCGTCGAGCTAAATCGTAATTTCGTCGAGCTGGAGCGGCCAAAAGAGCGCTTTGCATTCTCTTATTTGCCCAAGCACACCGAAGTCCTGTTTCGTGAAGCGCTCGCCTGTTATTCCGGAAACAATTTCAACGCCTTTGCGTCGATGTGCCGGCGTGCGTCTATAAGCGCATTTGAAGCACTTGGCGAAGGTGGCAAACTGCGCGCTTTCGAAGAAGTCATGGTTGCGCAGGACATCGCTAACATCGACGACGAGTCATTTGCGCCGATTAAAGCCGTGCTATTCGAAACCGGCCAGCACGAGGATCTGCCGCTGCTCAATCGCGCCGAGGCCGGCATCCTGCTCGAAGTGATGAAGGACATGTTCTACCAGTGCTTCGTGCGTCACGGCAAGCTGTCGCGTGCGATTAAAGTGCGTCGATTCTTTGTCTCGGAGAGTAACGACAGTAGCCTGGCGTCGGCGTAACCAGCGCGCTACCCAACCGCCACTCTGGCGTTGCGAAACAAGCGCATCCACGGCCCGTCTTCGCCCCACTCGTCGGGGTGCCATGAATTCTGACGCGTGAATGCGACCCGTTCCGGGTGTGGCATCATGATCGTTACTCGACCGTCTTCATTACTCAGCCCGCAAATTCCGTCGAGTGACCCATTGGGGTTTGCCGGATACGCATCGGCAACCTCGCCATAATTATCGATGTGGCGCATCGCGACCGTGAACGACGCAGCGTATCGCGCCATGTCATCAAGGAACGTCGCCCTTCCTTCACCATGTGAAGTCGCAATAGGCATCCGCGAGCCACCCATGTTTTGCAGAAACAGGGACGGACTTTCGAGAACCTCAACAAGACTCAGTCGTGCCTCGAATTGCTCCGACTTGTTGCGCAAGAATTTTGGCCAGTTTTCAGCGCCTGGAATCAGCTCGCGAAGATGGGACATCATCTGGCAGCCGTTGCAAACACCCAGCGCGAATGTATCGCCGCGCTCAAAAAAAGCGGCAAACTGATCCCGGGTGCGCGAGTGATACAGCACGGACTTAGCCCAGCCGCCCCCTGCCCCCAATACGTCGCCGAACGAAAATCCACCACAAGCCACGAGGCCCTGGTAGTCGCTCAGCGAATCGCGTCCGCTTAGCAGGTCGCTCATGTGTACATCGACCGCGGCAAAACCGGCGCGCATGAACGCGGCTGCCATTTCATTCTGGCTGTTGACACCTTGCTCGCGCAGGATTGCGACGCGCGGCTTGTCGTCGGTCCGAAACACGCGCGTGATGTCCTCATTCGGATCAAAGCGAAGTTCAACGTTGAGTCCGGGGTCGTCGTCGTCGAGAATCCGATCAAACTCTTCCTTCGCCGTCGCAGGATTATCGCGCAAGGCCTGAATTTGATAGCCCATCTCCGACCATTCGCGCTGCATCCTTGCCCGGTTGAATTCGAGCAGGATTTTATCGTCGCTGCGCACCGTCAGTTTCGGCTCGTCCTCGACGCGGCCAATCGCGGTCGCGGAAACGCCGATGCGGTCGATCACCATTTGAACCTGCGTAAGCTTGCTCTTCGTAACTTGCACGACCGCGCCCGGCTCTTCGCTGAATAATGTCCTCAGTATTTCGACGCGTGAGCCGCTGAGCGCCAGAGAAACGCCAATCCGGCCGGCGAAAATCATCTCCGCAACGCTCGCAAAAAGGCCACCGTCGCTACGGTCATGGTAGGCAAGCAACATATCGCGTGAATTCAGCTCCTGGATCGCGGCGAAGAACCTGCTCAGTAAGCGTGGGTTGTCGAGGTCGGGAGTGTCGCCGCCAGTGCGCTGATAGCACTGCGCAAGACATGACCCTCCGAGACGGTTTTTACCTGAACTCAAATCAAACAGCAGCAGGTAACTGGGCTCGTCAGTCTTCTGAAGCTGCGGGGTCAGGTGACGCGTTACGTCGCTGACAGGCGCAAAGGCCGAAACGATCAGGGACACAGGAGCGACCACCTGATACTCGCCTGTGTCATCTTGCCAACGCGTGCGCATTGACATCGAATCTTTCCCCACCGGTATTGCGACGCCAAGTTCGCGACATAGTTCGCCGCCTACCGCTTGCACCGTGTCGAACAGGTTGGCGTCCTCACCCGGGTGTCCGGCGGCGGCCATCCAGTTGGCCGACAGGCGCACCTTGTTAATGTCATCGATAGGCGCAGCGACGATATTGGTGATCGCTTCGGCTACGGCCATGCGCCCCGACGCGGGCGCGTTGCGGGCGGCGAGCGGTGTGCGTTCACCCATTGCCATCGCCTCACCCGTCGTGCCGCCGAAACTCGTTGCGGTAATGGCGACATCGCTGACCGGAACTTGCCACGGTCCGACCAGCTGATCGCGAACGCTCAGGCCGCCGACCGTGCGATCACCGATGTGTATCAGGAACGATTTGTCGGCAACGGCCGGGAACCGCAACACCCGTAGCGCGGCATCTTCGATTTCAATATCGGCGAGATCCAGGCCACCTGCATGAATCACCGCACGCTCAACCGTTCGCTCCATTTTCGGCGGATTGCCGAGCAACATATCCATCGGCATGTCGACAACCCGGGTATCGAAATCACGATCGGTAACAAGCAGGTTGCCGTCGTCCGTCAGCGTGCCAATCACGGACACGGGGCAGCGCTCTCGCTCGCACATTGCCTTGAATTCGCCGATACGATTGTCGGCGACGATAACTACGTAGCGTTCCTGCGCTTCGTTGCACCAAATACCCATCGGCGACATGCCGGGTTCGGCATTGTCGACTTCGCGCAGTTCAATTCTTGCGCCATGTTTGCTGTGGTCGACAGCCTCCGGTACGGCGTTCGAGAGACCGCCCGCGCCAACATCGTGAATCAACAATATCGGATTGTCATCTCCCTTCTCCCAGCAACGGTCGATAACCTCTTGCGCGCGCCGCTCCATTTCCGGATTGCCGCGTTGCACCGAAGCGAAATCCAGATCCTCGCTCGACGTGCCGCTCGCCAAGGATGAGGCAGCACCGCCACCCAGGCCGATCAACATTGCGGGCCCGCCGAGCACCACGACTCTTGCGCCCACTGGCACGTCTATTTTGTTGGCGTGTTGTTCACGAACGTTACCAACACCGCCGGCCACCATGATGGGTTTGTGATAACCCCGAATCTCATTATCGGGCAGTCCCGGAAAGCGGCTTTCATAAGTGCGAAAGTACCCGGCCAGATTCGGCCGGCCAAACTCGTTATTGAATGCAGCACCGCCGACCGGTCCGTCGATCATGATTTCGAGTGGCGTTGCCATGCGATCGGGGTGCGGAAAATCATCCTCCCAGGGTTGTCCGTAGCCTGGAATCCGCAGGTGCGACACCGTGAATCCCGTCAGGCCGGCTTTCGGCTTCGCGCCGAGTCCCGTAGCGCCTTCGTCCCGGATTTCGCCGCCCGAACCTGTGGCCGCACCTGAGAACGGTGAAATCGCCGTCGGGTGATTGTGCGTCTCCACTTTCATCAGAATATGGACGGGCTCGTCCACGTAGTTGAATTCGCGATCGTCGGGACGAGGCATCAAACGCGCACTGCGCCAACCTTCGATCACGGCCGCATTGTCGCTGTAAGCCGATAACACGCCGTCCGGCGTTCGTTCGGTCGTCGACTTGATCATGCCGAACAGCTGCTGGTCTTTCTTCTCGCCGTCTATGACCCAGCTCGCATTAAAGATTTTGTGCCGGCAGTGTTCGGAATTGGCCTGTGCGAACATCATCAGCTCGGCATCGGTCGGGTCGCGATCGAGATTCCTGTAGCTCCGCACGAGGTAATCGATCTCGTCATCGGACAACGCGAGCCCGAGATCGGAATTGGCCGCGACCAGCGCCTCCCGACCCTCGGACGCAAGCGGTACCTGCACAACCGGCGCTGCTTCGTGAGTCTCGAACAACGCCGCCGTCTTCTCGACATTGTCGAATACAGCTTCGGTCATGCGATCGAACAACACATGCCGCAACGCCAGGGCTGCGTCGTCCTCGACTTTGCCGGAAAACGTCAACCCATAGCAGATGCCGCGTTCGATGCGATCGACAGTATCGATGTCACAAGCTCTGGCGATGTCTGTTGCTTTGCTCGACCAGGGCGAAATCGTGCCGGGCCGCGGCACTACGTAGAGCATTTTAGCGACTTTGCTGAGCTTGCCCCGTGCGTCGCCTGACAAAAGCAGCGCATCGAGCCGAGAGCGGTCTTTCTCGCTGAGCTCCGCGTTGGTGTCGATGAGGTAAACGAAACGGGCCTCAACGCCTTTCACACGTTGGTCCGCACGCTTTAGTGCACGAGTCAGTTTAGCCAAGCGGAAATTGGACAGGGCTAACTGTCCGGGCAGTTCCAGCATGTCGTAGGGTGAGACCTTATTCGCGGTTGGGTGGTATCGGAAACGGGATGATACAAGAGCCCCCGATTATCGACCAGTTACTTGTTGCTGTCCCCTGGCGTATACACAGGCAACGGGAATTGCGCCACGTTACCGCCTTCGAGTTTGCTGATTTTGCTAACGCCCTGCTTTTCGACTTCGTCGATGCGAAGGATCGAATGCATCGGCAGATGGGTGCGCCGTACGTTCTCGAATTCGGATTTGATTTTTTCCTCCGACGGATCGACTACCAGTGTGGTACGTTCTCCGAAGACCAGCTCTTCGACCTCGACAAAGCCGAACAACTCGCCGTGACCAACGTTACGGGCGTAGATCTCGTAGACCTGACCCTGGCTCATGAAAATGACCTTGAAAAGTGGCTCGTTACTCATAATTGGCGGTGGTATTTACCGAAAACTCATTCGTGGGGCCGAGTTTACCGGAAAACAAGGCCTTAGAGCCGTTTTCCGGCTTCGATTATGTGAACTGCGTATCAGCCTATCTCCTTGATTCAATGCACAATTGAGCGCAAATCATGAGGGATGTCATGACACTCGAAATCGAAATCGTTAGTGAAAACCGCGATCTTGTTGGCGATGACGCGATACGCGAATTCCGCGAGGACGGCGGCACGATTGGCCGCTCGCTGCAAAACGACTGGATACTGCCGGATCCTGACCGCTATATCTCGGGTCGTCACGCGACGATCGACCATAAGGGCGGCATCTACTATCTGCTGGATACCAGCAGCAATGGCGTCTACATCAATGATGAGGTTGAGCCCATCGGCAAAGGCAATCCGCGGCGCCTGTTTGATGGTGACCGGATGCGCATGGGCGATTTCGAATTCACGGTGTCGCTGGATTCTGGTGAAAGTCTTGCCATGCCGCTTGAACCTGAACCCACCGTAGTACCCGACAATATTGAACAACTCGTCGACGAAGTCACGCCACAAACCGGCGTCAAGTTACTCGATGAGGAAGCGCTGACCGGCGATGACGAATTCCAGGCTGTTCTGTTCGGCAAACCCACGATTCAAAAGGCGCAGCCGAAACAGCCAGAACCGAGCCCTGCCGTCGAAGAAACGAAACCGGCGCAGCAGAAAGAAACACCGAAAAAATCCGTCAGCGTGTCGGCGGAAGATCTCTTCGACTCGTTCATGGATGGCCTTGGCGTCAGTCGCGCAGAGCTTCACCCGTCAGTAAATCGTCCCGAGTTGATGCTTACGGCTGGCCACGTGCTGCGCGAGTTCGTCGAAGGCGTCATAAATCTGCTGGCCGGCCGTGCAAATCTCAAGAATACTTTTCGTCTGGATCAAACTACGGTCCTGCCGCGTCATAATAACCCGCTCAAGTTCTCAGAGAGTCCGAACGATCTGATCAAGCAGTTGCTGGTTGGCGACGAAGGCGACTATCTTGGCGCGCGAGACGCTGTTCGCGAAGCATGCAATGATCTGATGAACCATCAGAACGCGTTCCTCGACGCTATGAAAAGCGCGTTTGTCGAATATGCCGATCGCTTTGCGCCGGACGAGCTCGAAGCCGGTTTCAATCGCGCATCGCCTGGCAGCAGTCTTTTTGCTTTCAGGAAAAAGTCCAAGTACTGGGACCTGTATCGCGACCTCTATCCGATCCTGACCGAACAGGGCGGCGGTCGTTTCCCGCAGATGTTCGGCGAAGAGTTTGTCCGGGCCTACGAACGCCAGGTCGCAGAATACCAGCGCCACGACCGGGAGAATCAGGGCAGCAAAAATGCGAAATCGACCGCTATCGATCCTGCGTTGCTCGCGACGCAGCGGCTGGACACCGCCAAGCTCGACGCCGCGAAACGCGGCGAGGACAAGACGGTCGATACCAAAGCTAAGAGCAAAGTTCTTGACGTCACGTTAGAAACTAGCGCCCATGACCTTGATCAGAGTTTCATCGACGAACTCGATAACAGTATCGCCGAAGAGGTAGACGTGGACCCGTGGGCAAGCGCGAGGTTTAGACCGCCGCACTAGCCGCGATTCTGTCGATTCCCGATAAGATCGTCGACCACCGCAGGCTCTGCAAGCGTTGACGTATCGCCGAGATTACCGAAGTCATTCGCCGCGACTTTTCGCAGTATGCGACGCATGATCTTGCCTGAACGGGTTTTCGGCAGGCCTGGCGCCCATTGCAGCAAATCAGGTTTGGCGATCGGCCCTATTTCCTTGCGTACCCATTTCTGCAACTCCGCGCGAAGTTCGTCAGTCGCCTCGATACCTTCCATCAAGGTCACGTACGCGTATATACCCTGTCCTTTGATGTCATGTGGATAGCCAACCACGGCGGCTTCGGCGACGTGCTGGTGGGAAACCAGTGCGCTTTCGATTTCTGCCGTACCCATGCGATGACCTGATACGTTCAATACGTCGTCGACCCGGCCCGTAATCCAGTAATAACCATCTTCATCGCGACGCACGCCGTCACCTGTGAAATAGCTGCCTTCAAATGTCGCAAAGTAAGTATCGACGAACCGCTGGTTGTCGCCGTAAACAGAGCGCATCTGCCCCGGCCAGCTGTCAGTAATAACGAGGTTGCCTTCAACTGCACCATCCAGCGTGTTGCCTTCGCCGTCCACGATAACCGGCATCACGCCAAAAAGCGGCTTGGTAGCGGAGCCTGGCTTCAGTCCGGTGGCGCCGGGCAAGGGACTGATCAGGATGCCGCCGGTTTCAGTCTGCCACCAGGTATCGACGATTGGACAACGGGAATCACCGACAACATGGTAATACCACTCCCAGGCCTCGGGATTGATCGGCTCGCCCACCGAACCGAGCAAGCGCAAGCTCTTGCGCGATGTGCTCCTGACCGGTTCATCACCCTCTCGCATCAAAGAGCGAATTGCGGTCGGCGCCGTGTAGCAAATATTGACCTCGTGCTTGTCGCAAACCTCCCAGAAACGCGACGACGTCGGGTAATTCGGCACGCCCTCGAACATCAGCGTGATCGCGCCATTGGCGAGCGGCCCATACACGATGTAACTGTGGCCGGTAACCCAACCCACATCTGCCGTACACCAATAAACATCGCCCGGGTGATAGTCGAATACGTACTCGTGCGTCATTGCCGCGTACACGAGATAGCCGCCACTCGTGTGCAATACGCCTTTAGGCTTGCCTGTCGAGCCAGACGTGTAGAGAATGAACAGTGGATCTTCGGCGTTCATTTCCTCACACGGGCAGTCGGCGTCAACAAGCTTTTCCACCTCGTGTAGCCACGCATCACGACCCTCGACCCAGCCAACGTCAGCACCGGTGTTTCTGACTACCAGTACTTTTTCAAGCGTCGTCACGTCGGGTTTGGCCGCAGCCGCATCGACATTGGCTTTGAGGGGCACGTGTTTTCCACCGCGGAGACCTTCGTCAGCCGTAATCACAATGTTGGACTTGCAATCGTGTATGCGCCCCGCAAGGGCATCGGGCGAAAAGCCGCCGAACACGACCGAGTGAATTGCGCCGATACGCGCGCACGCCAACATTGCGACCGCCGCCTCGGGGATCATAGGCATGTAAATGGTGATGCGGTCACCTTTCCTGGCGCCAAGTGCTTTCAGCGAATTGGCGAATTTGCAGACTCGCGTGTGCAATTCGCGATAGGTAATCGTGAGATCGCGCTTTGGATCGTCGCCCTCCCAGATGATCGCGACATCGTCTCCCTTGTTCTCGAGGTGGCGATCCACGCAGTTGTAACAGACGTTGAGCGAGCCATCATAGAACCAGCGAATGTGCAAATCTTCTTTTGCAAACGAAACGTCCTTTACTTTCGTAAATGGCTTTATCCAGTCAATGCGCTGCGCCTGCTCGGTCCAGAATCCCTCATTGTCGTCAACCGAACGTGCATACATCTCCTCGTACCTGGCTGCATCGATCAACGCCCTCTCTTTCACCGCTTCCGAAACTGGGTAGATTTCCTTCACCATGGTGTCCTGCCTTCCTATTTAACTTTTGTTCTGCTCTGCCAGTCGCAACACGCGCTTAGCTTGCACGAGGTGCGGACGATCGATCATTTTTCCATCCATGCCTATCGTACCGGCACCCGGATTTTCGTCGAACAACGCAATCACGCGTTGCGCGTGCTCCACTTCAGCCGCCGTCGGCGTGAATGCTCTATTGATGGCGTTGACCTGGCCCGGATGAATCGCCAGCATTCCGGCGAACCCGTCCCGACGTGCATTCGCCGCATAGCGTAGCAGCCCGTCATGGTCGCGGAAGTCCGTATAGACCGTATCTATCGCAGCAATTTCCGCGGCGGCGGCGGTCACCAGGCAGAGCGAGCGTGCCATTTCGTAAAGAGGCAGCCAGTCACCCTTAGCGTCACGGTTAGTGCTGGCGCCGACAGCAGCGCTCAGGTCCTCGGCACCCCACGACAAAGCGGCGAGTCGCGGTGTTGCACCGATGTAGCTTTGCAAGGTAAGCAGGGCTTCTGGCTGTTCCGTACACAGTGCGATGACCTTCGTCTGGCCGGCTGGAATATCGTGTTGACTCTCGAGTTTGTCGATGCGAGCGGACAAGGTCATGACGTCAGCGGCGCTGCGTGGCTTTGGCAGGACGATGCCGGCAGGCATTGCTGGCATTACAACGTCCAGGTCAGCGACCGAGTCTTTGGTGTCGATAGGATTGATGCGTACCCAAATATTCTGTTTGCCCTGTAGATACTCGGACGCCATGACGCGCGCCTCAGGCCGCGCGGCAGGCGTCACCGCGTCTTCGAGGTCGAGGATCAGCGAATCGGCGCCCGCGCTCCCCGCTTTTTTCAATTTGCGTTCGCTGTCGGCTGGAACAAACAGGAAGCTGCGATTCATTGGGGCTTTCTCAACATCAATGCCGAACGCTTGCACTCGGCGACCAGCTCGTCGTCCTGGTTAAATGCCCGGTGAGCGAAGATCACGATGCCATTGTCGGGGCGAGACCTGCTATCGCGTAATTCCAGGACCTCAGTCTGAATGTGAATTGTGTCGCCACAAAAAAGTGGCTTGGGAAAACGGACTTCGTCCCAGCCGAGATTTGCCGCCGTGGTGCCGTGCGTTGTTTCGTTGACGGAAATGCCCACCATCAAGCTCAACGTTAGACAACTATTGACGATCGGCTTGCCGTAGGGCGTGCTCTTCATGTACTCGGCATCCAGGTGCAGCGCAGCCGGGTTGTGGGTCATGGTGGTCAACAGCACGTTATCGGTTTCGGTGATCGTACGGCGAATAGGATGATCAAATGTCTGACCGACGCTAAATTCCTCGAAATACAGTCCTGGCATGTGCGGCTCACAGCGCGTTTCAGGTAATTACAATTGTGCCAGCGTCCTGCATTGCAATACAGTGGCAATGCGTCCCGTGAGCTGGGTATTTACGGCGAGTCCGCGCATAATCGTCCGTATAACAAGGAATAAAGGAGGGGACATGCCTTGAACGCCAGTGCCAGCAGCTCGGAACACACGCTCTACATTATCTTCATCAGCTGCATCGCGACGATTGGCGGCTTCTTGTTCGGCTTTGACAGCGGCGTTATTAATGGCACGGTCGACGGTCTGCAAAGCGCTTTTAATTCTGACCGCGTGGGAACCGGCTTCAATGTTGCGTCCATGCTGCTGGGCTGTGCTATCGGTGCGTTCTTTGCGGGTCGCATGGCCGATCGCTTTGGACGACGCTCAATCATGCGCGTTGCCGCCGTGTTCTTCCTGGTCAGCGCCTGGGGATCGGGTGTCGCGTCCGGATCACTCGAATTCGTTGTCTACCGCATAATCGGCGGCCTCGCCGTTGGCGCCGCCAGCGTGCTTGCGCCCGCCTACATCGCGGAGGTCACGCCCGCACACTACCGCGGCACGCTTGCGACGGTACAGCAGATTGCGATCATTTTCGGCCTGTTCCTGGCGTTCTTCAGCAACTACCTGATCGCCAACGCGGCCGGCTCGTCGATGCACGAACTCTGGCTCGGCTTTGAAGCCTGGCGCTGGATGTTTTGGGTCGAGATGCTGCCCGCCGCCATTTTCCTGTTGGCACTTTTCCTAATTCCTGAGAGTCCGCGCTATCTCGTTCTGCAGCGACAGCGCGACAAGGCCATCGAAGTGCTGACCAAATTGGGCGGCGAAAGCCTGGCGATTCGGAAAGTCGATGAGATCGACGCATCACTTGCGGCCGATCATCACAACCCGAGGCTCAAGGACCTTATCGACGCGCGTACAGGGCGTATTCGAAAACTCGTCTGGGTGGGCATCGGCCTAGCCACATTCCAGCAACTTGTGGGCATCAACGTCGTGTTCTACTACGGCGCGGTACTCTGGCAATCCGTCGGTTTTACCGAAAGCGATGCATTGCTGATCAACATTGTGAGTGGCGGCCTGAGCATCGCCGCTGTCATCGCAGCCTTGCTATTGGTAGACCGGATCGGCCGCAAGCCGATCCTGTTGATCGGCTCGATCGGAATGTCGTTGAATCTGGCAGTTGTCACCTACGCGTTCATGAATGCGACGACATTAGCCAATGGCAACCTCGGCCTCGAGGGCATCTATGGCCCCATGGCATTGGTTGCCGCGAACGCCTACGTGATGTTCTTCAATTTTTCCTGGGGCCCGATCATGTGGGTCATGCTCGGCGAGATGTTCCCCAACCAGATTCGGGGAACCGGTCTCGCTGTCAGTGGTCTGGCCCAATGGGGCTCCAACTTCGGAATCACCATTACGTTTCCAATACTCCTCGGTAGCATCGGGCTGGCCGGGGCGTATGGCTTTTACACGGTCTGTGCGGTCATTTCGATTTTCTTCGTCGTCAAGATGGTTCATGAGACGCGCGGCATCGAACTCGAAGACATGCAGGGATAGTTAAATAGCGAACATGACAATATCTCGACGCAAGTTCACAAAGGCGAGCCTTGGTGCAGCATCGCTGGCGATGCTTGGCAGTTCCGATGCATTGGCGGGACCGCGATTCATGATCCGCAAGGCGATTCCGTCGTCGGGCGAGATGTTGCCGATCGTTGGTCTCGGCACCAATCGTTACGGCGTCAACGAGACGAAAGCAGCGCGTGCTCCGCTGCTTGAATCGTTGCGACAATTTCATCGCCTCGGTGGCACGTTCATCGATACGGCGCCCGCGTATCGGACGTCGGAGGCCGTACTCGGTGACTTGATCGCGGAACTGGGTATTCGCGACGACCTGTTCCTGGCAACAAAAACCGACCGTACCGACGGCAGTGCGGCGACGATCGCACAAATGAACGAGTCGCTGGCCAGGCTCAAAACCGAGACGATCGATCTAATGCAGGTACACAACCTGCGTGGCTGGCAAGACGCCCTGCCCGTCATGCGTGAATGGCGACAGGCAGGTCGCGTTCGATACATCGGCATTACCACCTCACGTGGCGGCGAGTATGCGGAGTTCGAAAAAGTGATGCGCCAGGAAGACGTGGATTTTATTCAGGTCAATTATTCGCTGCAGCAACGCACAGCCGCCGAGCGTTTGTTGCCACTCGCAGCCGATCGCGGCATGGCCGTTATTATCAATCGTGCATTTGGCGGTGGCCGCATTTTCAACAAAGTCGGCAACGAGCCTGTGCCCGATTGGGCGAAAGATTTTGGCTGTGAAAGCTGGGCGCAATTCCTGCTTAAGTACGCGATATCTCACCCTGCAGCAACGCTCAGTATTCCTGGCATGACCAAACTGCATCATGTCGAGGACAATCTTGGCGCCGCGCATGGCCGCCTGCTCGACGCAGAAGAACGAAAACGCCAGGAATCTTTTTTCGACGCCTTGTAAGGCGCTCAGGCCTCGGCGCGCTCTATCGCCTCAACGATAAGTTGCTTGGCAACCGTGGCGCCATGCCAATTGCCGATCTTCACCCACTTGCCGGGCTCCAGGTCTTTGTAGTGCTCGAAAAAGTGCTCGATTTGCTGCAGCGTAATTGTCGGCAGGTCGGAGTAATCCAGCACATAATCGTAGCGCTTGGTCAGCGCGTGTGACGGCACCGCGATGACCTTTTCATCCTGCCCTGCATTGTCTTCCATGATCAGCACGCCAACAGGCCGTACATTGATTACGCATGCGGGCACCAGCTCGCGTGTGTTGATGACCAACACATCGATGGGGTCGCCGTCTTCCGAAAGTGTATGCGGAACAAATCCATAGTTACCGGGGTAGGACATTGGTGTGTACAGAAAGCGATCGACGACCAGCGTGCCGGCCTCCTTGTCGAGTTCGTACTTGATGGGCTGGCCGCCCAGTGGCACTTCGACAATGACATTGACGTCGTCGGGAGGATTGTCGCCGATAGAGATGGCATCGATGCGCATAGTCTGGATTCCTTACTAATGGATAGCGTGAGCGGCGGGTAGTTTAGCGCGAACGCTGAGGAATGGCTGCGAAATGCAGTATATTGGCACCCCTTGTCGCAGCCAGGAAAGACAGTTACATGACCTACGCAACAACCGCCCGAGCAATCTTCGCCTTGGTTCTTATTGCCGGGTGTACACCTTTGGCGGAGCCCAAGCACGACGCGCACACCGCCGCGGACCGCACAGCCCCGGAGGCCAAGGGGCCCTGGAACAGAGGCGCGATTGTGACTGCAGCAAACCCTCATGCTGTCGCGGCTGCGATCGGGATACTGGAAAAAGGTGGTCATGCTGTCGAAGCGGCAATCGCGGCGCACCTGGTGCTCGGTCTCGTCGAACCACAAAGCTCCGGCATTGGTGGTGGCGGTTTCATGCTCATCTACGAACGGTCCGACGGCGACCTGACGTTTCTCGACGGCAGGGAATCGGCCCCCGCAGGCGCTACGGTCGATATGTTCGTGCAAGATGGCGAGGTCATGAGCTTTCCCGACGCCTGGCAGAGCGGCCTGTCGGTAGGCGTCCCCGGTGCGGTCGCTCTATACAGACACGCGTACGACAAATACGGAAGACTGCCTTGGGCCGAGTTATTTCAGCCTGCAATCCAACTCGCGCAAGACGGATTCGAAGTGTCGCCACGTATGGCGAAGTCTCTGGACTTTGCTGCCCCTATTGGCCGCCTCGACGAGAACCCCGAAACGGCAGCGTATTTTTTTCCGGACGGTCAGGCGTTGCAAGCAGGTCACTTGCTGACGAATCCCGAGTACGCCGCGACACTTACGCGAATCGCCCACGAAGGAATCGAGGCCTTCTATACGGGCGACATTGCCGCAGCAATCGCACGCGCCGCTCAGGCGGCGCCAAACGGTGGCACTCTAACCGTTGACGATATCGCCAACTATGAAGTGATAGAGAGACCCGTTATCTGCGGCAAATTTCGAATCCAGACGATTTGCACGACATCGCCACCGTCTTCAGGTGTTGCGCAGATTTTGATTGCGGGGATTTATGATCAGCTGGTCGTCGATGGCATGGCAGAACAAGACAAGATTGCAGCATTTGTCGACGCGCAGCGGCTCGCGTATGCCGACAGAGATCACTATATCGGCGATCCCAAGTCCGTCAGCATTCCACTCGACGATCTCGTGAATCCGAAATATATAAAGCACCGCGCGACTGAACGGTTTGCGCCCGGCGCGATCCCGCAGCACGGCGACCCCGGCGAGGTGTTGCACGGCGAACCTGTCGCTGGCGCGCTGGGCGTGGACAAAACGCTTGAGGCACCCGGAACGACACATCTATCAATCATCGATAACGAAGGCAATGCCGTTGCGATGACTGCAACTGTCGAGTTTTATTTCGGGTCTTCGCGCTGGGCGCACGGATTCTTGCTCAACAACGAACTGACCGACTTTGCAAGAGAACCAGCGACAGACGGCAAGCCAGTTGCTAATGCGGTTACCCCGGGCAAGAGGCCACGTTCGTCAATGTCGCCAACCATGGTATTCGATCAGAATGACGACCTCGTCATGGTGACCGGGTCACCGGGCGGCAATTCCATTCCAGCGTATGTCGCCAAGACGATTACTTATGTCTTGGACTGGGGTATGTCCGCACAGGAAGCCGTCGATTATCCGAACATCATTGCGCGCGGTGAGAAGGTTCGCGTTGAAATCTCCGTTGAACCCGGACAAGCTATTGCAACGGACCTGAAAAACCGTGGTTACAACGTCGAAGAACGCGAAGGCGAAAATTCGGGGTTGCACGTTATCGTGGTTCGACCGGACAAGCTCGACGGTGCCGCCGACAAACGACGCGAAGGCATCGTCAGAACGACGTCGATTGGCCAGAGACAGCCGCCGATCGCGCCAGCACGACAATAGCCAGCCAAAGACTGATCAGGAACAAAACCTCGACCTTGAAGTTCGAAACTCATCAAATCACCTCTTGCACTCTGAATACCGCATAAGTCAGGTACATGCCGATAATAATGACCGCGTGACGCTTCTGAATTCCGGCCTTACGGATGAGAAACAGCAATACGACTGACGTCAGCACGAACAGAAATGGCAACTCATGACGCAGCATGTCGCCATTAAAATCGAGCCTCGTTATCGACGCGGCTACGCCAACGGGAACCAACGTGTCGAACACGTTGCTGCCTATCAGGTTGCCCAACGATAAGTCAGGTCGTCGCTTCAGGATCGCGCCGACAGAAATCGACAGCTCGGGCAGGCTGGTACCGAGGCCAATAACGATGATGGCGATAATTGATTGTTCGATATCGAACGTTTGCGCGACTTGTATCGTTGACCACACTGTAAGCTCGGCGCTGGCGATGACGATCACCAGTCCGACGATCAGGTAGGCAAAAGCGCTCGCCAGTCTTGTAGCCCACCATCCGCCGCTTTTCTCAAGCGTGACGGCGCCAGCCAGCACATACATCAGATAGAGCACATAGAAAAAGACAAGCGAAATTCCTTCGGTTCGCGACACGTGACCGTCGAAACCGACCAGGCCGAGAAATACGAGTGATCCGAGCAGGGCGGCGCCTTGCTGATAAATAATATTTCTTGGCAGAGACAAATAGCCGAACAATCCGGTAATGCCAAGCACAAGTCCGATCTGACCCATATCGCTGCCAAAGGCGCTACCAACGACGACGTCGGAAGCCCGGCCACCGTGGAGATTTTTGATCGCCGCATCGACGGCGATCGAAAGTTCAGGCAGGTCGCTGCCTATCGATAGAACGGCAATACCGACAGCAAATTCCGGGATACCCAACCGCTGCGCGAGGGCAACGGCACCGCGAATGGTCGCTTCTGTTCCGAACCAAAGTCCGGCAAGACCCGCAAGTAAGGCAAAAAACTCCACGGTAGGAAGCTACCTGTAGACTTGTGATTCTCTCTGTAGCACGAATCTGTCGCACATCGAAATGCGATAATCTACGTATGCAACCGCTTTGGGTGTTACAGCAGCCGTCGCGAGCAGCTTATTGGCCGGCTGCTATACTTTCCCTGGAACCGCAAGTCCCTTGGGGAAGACGTGACAACGAATGCTCATTTTTCGATTGGCGATCTGGTGCACCACAAACTGTTTGATTACCGCGGTGTGATTGTCGACGCGGACCCGCGTTTCATGCTGTCCGACGAATGGTACGAAACCGTTGCGCGATCAAAACCACCGAAGGACCAACCTTGGTACCATGTGTTGGTACACGATGCTACACATGAGACCTACGTCGCCGAGCGCAACCTGGAACCCGATGCAAGCGGTGTTCCGGTTCGTCATCCGATGATCGAAGTCTGCTTTAGCAGCTTCAGGGATGGACACTATCTGACGACGGGATCGCCAAACTAAAAGACTGATTAAAGCGATTGCCCGTGGCAGGCTGAGATGACAGCGAAAAAGAGCCTGCACGCCCGGTTTCGATTGAAAGCGAACTGATTTCTTGCAGGTCGTCAACTTTAGAAATTAACTACCTGCCGCAATGTGGACACTGTCCTCTAACAACCTTGAGAATGTAGCTAACCCACAGCCAGAACAAGGCTACGTTGCCCAAGAACAGTAAAGTCCAAAGCAAGGATGCGCCCATGGCGACCTCCCCAAACGTTGGCCCTAAACTTCACGTTGGCTAAGCATCGATAATATAAGGAGTAATTAATGCCGCCTGGATCACAAATTTAACAAAACACAGCGGAACCAGCGCACATTTTGCGCCATCGGTGCTGCTTGAATCGAACAGGGCTCTGTTCTGCGAACCTTCTGGATGCGGCATGAACTTTGACCGTAGAAGTATCAAAAAAAAGCCACCCTTCGGTGGCTTTTCTAGCATTGAGGACGCAAAGGTAGGTCTGCTTGTCTCGTTTTTCTGACTTTTCTCCAGACACGCAACCTTTCGACCACGTATCTGTATCCAAGCTCGAATCTGTTCTTGTATCGGGCTACCTGGCATAGCACTCCTGGTTCTTTCCGAGTTCATCAGGAATGTTCCTCTCACTCCACCAATCGGCTTTCGCTTCTCGCTTTCGCTAAAGGTTCTGTCTCTTGCGTCCACCGCCCCCAACACTGGCGGAGGCTCGGACCTCCATTCGCAGGGCGGTTGTCAACAAGCGAACTTGTTGACAATGAGGCTTTCGCCTCACGGTACAATTTATTCCTGTTCAACAAAAAGACAAAATGTTTTTGATGCAACGATTCACTGCTCAAAGACCAAACCTAATTTAACCAGATACGTTGCGTACTTTTCTTCAAGTAAGTTCGGAAGTCCGGCCCGCGAATATCTATCCGCAGGTGCGCATATGTTATGGCGGAGAACGTGGGATTGAGTTGCGCCTTCGGCGCTGCGTCGCCAAATGGCAGCCACGCTGACGCGTTGGTCGAACAGGGATGTTGTTTCCGACAGAGCCGATCCCGCTCGAAAGCTGAGAACCACACCGATACATTGAACTTGCATATTATCGGACAGAGCTTCCAAAAATTCTCAAGATCTCGATGACATGGCGATCATTCTTGGCATAGACGTCGGCGGCACCGGTATCAAGGCAGCACTCGTCGATACCGACGAGGGCACAATGGTTAGCGACAGGCGCCGCATCAAGACGCCACAACCGTCGACACCGGAAAATGTCGCTGCCGCAGTAAAGCAGCTGGTGGTGGAATTTGACTATTCAGGCACCATTGGGTGCTGTTTCCCAACAGTCGTCATCGATGGCAAAGCCAAAACGGCAGGTAATATCGATAAGACCTGGCGAAATACACAGATTGACGCCGCGTTTAGTGACGCAACCGGGCTTCCCTTTGTCGTAGTCAACGATGCTGATGCTGCGGGAATGGCGGAAATGGGATTGGGAGCCGGAGTCGGGCTCCAGGGAATGGTCATCATGATCACCATCGGCACCGGACTCGGGAGCGGCGTTTTCTACAATGGGCAACTCATTCCGAATATCGAACTGGGCAGAATGCCGGGTAAGGACGGCGAGCTAATCGAATTTTATGCAGGCAACCGAGCGAGAAAGGTAAATGGCCTTTCCTGGCAAGAATGGGGACCAAGATTCAATTACTTTCTGGAGCAGGTTGCCACGGTGTTCTCGCCGGACCATTTCATACTCGGCGGCGGGGCGAGCAAGAATTTTCATCAGTACGAAAATGCGATCAAAGTGCCAACGGCGATACACGTTGCGAGATTTCGCGACGAGGCCGGAATTATTGGTGCCGCCCTCGCGGCCATCCATAGGGATTAATAACAAAACGCTCCGGATGGGGCGTTTCGTATTTTGGCGGTGGAGCAAATCCTGTGCGCAGGATGCCCTGCAAATTTATTGACCAGAATTGTTGTATGGTATCCGGGCCTCGTCCACGGGACGGAAGAATAATCATCGGACGTACCCGCCCATGGATTATTCGCGAATCGCACGACGCAGAAGACATTGTAGAGTGGGATTGCCGCGTAGCGGCCAGGCATGCGGCCTTGCTGCTGCACCTGTCGAACAGGGTACAAATCCCGAACCCCAGGGCAGCAGGGGTCTTGTGACTAGCAAAAAAAAAGCGGCCGGAATTAAACCGGCCGCAATTGGAGCGTCTGAAAAATTGGCTTACTTGACGCCGGCAGTGAGATCTTCTGATTCTTCGGCCTGCTTAGCGGCCCAAATCCGGTCAGTCTGACCATGGTTCCTGGCGGCCATTTCGATCGAGTCGCTTAAGTTAACTTCGGGAGACGCATAGCGACGATTCGACGGCGCTTTGTCACCAAAGTCCGAACGTGGTCGCGGGTAGTTAGCTTTGTCTTCAGCCCGATCAAAGTCAACCAGCGCCGCAACGAAATCACCTTTCAGTGCGTTGAGAACGCCGCGGCTATTGTAGGCCGCTCCAACAAAGTTACCCTTTGCTTCAACCGCCCGGTCGCAGACTGGCGTGGCTTTGTCGTACTGCCCGGTTGCAACGTATGCACTGCACAGGTTTGTCAGCTGACTGTCGCCGTCACCCGTGCCATGTTGCAGGCGCTGCTCCAGCCTTTCGATCGCAAGTTCGTAATTGCCCTTGTCCATAGCTTTCGATTCTGAGCCGGCGCCAGTCAAAATATTGACCTCGTACGCCATGCTCGTGAGGGGGATGGCGAGTATCAGGCCAACGCCCAACAGGTAGCTGCTAAAACGTTTGATGGTGTTCATGACTCTCTCCTTTGGTTGCCGCGTGGCGCCATCGCCTCGCTTGACTATTAAGGTCGCCAATTGACGGAGAAAAATCTGTCAACCTCCCGACACAACAAGGGGCCGAACAGGTGTTTTGTGTCAGCTGGTTGACACAATGAGAACAATCAATGAAAAAATTACCCGGCGTTCGCTGCGACTTGCTTTATTGCGTCTATGTCATGCACGACAATTCGACCGCGTTTTAGCAGCACCCAGCCTTGCTCGCACCAACTTCGAAGGTATTGGTTGATAATCTGCCGCGAAATACCCAGGAATTGACCCAGCTCCGCCTGCGAGATGACCAGTTCGACGCCACCATCGGGGAGCGGCCGGCCATAGGTCTCGACCAGTGTGGACAATCGCTTTGCCACACGTGCGGGCCCTGCCAGAAAGGACGATTCCTCGATGAGATCGCTGACCCACCGTAGTCGCTCACACAAGAGCTTCATCAGGTGCATCGACAGTCCCGGATCCCGTTCGAGGTAGGACATAAACTGCGGTCGCGGGATTATAATGAGTTTCGAGTCGTCAATGGTGACGGCGCTCGCTGTTCGCGGGAGGCCATCCAGCAAGGCAATCTCACCGAACGTGTCGCCGGGCCCGAGGACGTTCAGGGATACCTCGTGACCCTTTTCATCCGCGGTAAAAATGCGGACCCGACCAGCCGCAACGCCATACAGCGCGTCGCCCTCATCTCCCTGGGAAAAGATCATTGCGCCCTTGTCGAACGCTCGCCGGTGCGCAAGCTCGGCCAATGTGTCGATCGCCGTCTTGGGCAAGCCACGAAACAGGAAGTTGTGTTCGAGAACGGCATAGGTTGTGAGGTCGGACATGTCGAGACTCCAACTCTGCCAATCAGTAGTGCGCGCCCGCTGTCCGAGAGTCAATAAGGATAAGTACAAACGCGAATTCTACCACCTCCGCTCCGCGAGTAATGTCTGAAACCATGGGAGACATGAGCCACCGCTTCGCGGCGATCCTGGCCGCTGATGTCGCTCACTTCAGCACACTCATGGAAGATGATGGTGAAGCGACAGTCCTTGCGTTGCAGGAGTGTCGTGGCGCGTTCCAACGCTGTGTCACGGCACATCATGGCCGCGAGTTCGGTAGCGTCGGCGATAGCCTGATGGCCGAATTCACGAGTACCGTCGAAGCCCTCCGGGCCGCACATGATATCCAATCTGCTCTCGCTGCCATGCAACCGCTCAATGAGCAGGGCGATCGCCTTGAGGTTCGCATCGGCCTGCATGCCGGCGACGTTATCAGCGATGGCGACAACCTGTTCGGTGATGTGGTGAATATAGCCGCACGGCTGCAATCGATGGCCAAACCCGGCGGCATCACGATGTCCGGCTTCTTTCATCACCAGGTGCGAAAAGAGTCGGGTTTCGAGTTTCGACCTTTGGGCCAGCATCAACTAAAGAATATCGCGGAGCCCGTGAATGTTTATGAGGTCGCCAGGCAGCATCGGGTCCTTAACTGGCGACGGTTGAGACTCGCAGTCCTGCCTTACAAGGCGGCACTTGCCGTGGTCGCCGGGATAATTATCGCAAGCGTATTATTCGTTGGATATCTCGAACGGCAGAAACCCGGCATCGGTGGCGTCATCGAGGTGCCAGCCTCATCACAAACGGCCTTTGTTGACGCAAAATCGATTGCTGTCCTTCCTTTCAAGAATAGTGACGCTTCTGAGGGCGATGAAGTATTCATCAACGGTATACACGCCGATATTCTCACGCAACTTGCGAAGCTCCAGGGTCTTAACAAGGTCATTTCACAGACATCCATGGAGCAATACCGGGACACGACGAAATCGGCTACTCAGATCGCCGGCGAATTAGGCGTCGCAAGTATCCTGGAAGGAACCATGCAACGGGCCGGCGACCGTGTTCGCATCAACGCACAGTTGGTTGACGGCGTAACCGACTCGCACCTTTGGGCCGAAACCTACGAACTCGACCTCAGCGCCGAAAACCTGTTCGCTGCCCAAGGAAACATCGCCCGCGATGTGGCGAACGCGATGGACGTGACGATATCTGCCGACGAAGAGACGAAACTAGGTGCATTGCCGACGATAAGCCTCGAATCGCATGGCGAGTACATACAAGGTATCGCGGGGCTCAACCAACGTACGCCGCAGAGTCTGTTCAGGGCACGAAAGCACTTCGAAAAGGCGATCGAATTCGACCCGAACAATCCTCTGGCCTATGTCGGCCTCGCCGATACGCTCGCGGTCATACCGACCTACGACGACAACGTGAATTACGCGGACGTCCTCGACGACAGGCGCGTTGCGATCGACAAGGCGCTGGAACTGGCGCCGCTGTCCGGTGAGGCACACACGTCGCTGGCTTTCCTGACGTTGAGTAAAGGCCAGGTCGACGAGGCCGAGGAGATCATCCAGAAAGCGATCGAGCTGAGCCCGAACTACGCGACGGCCTATCGCATGTACTCGCGCATCTGGTTCAGACGCGGTGATCTCGATCGCGGCCTCATGCAAAGCCGCAAAGCCATGGACCTCGACCCTGAGACGCCGATGTTGATTCGGGATGTTGCCAAGTGGCTTTGGGACATGGGGCGTGTCGAGGAGTCGCAGGTACTCATAAAGGAGGGACTACGCAAGCACCCCGAATTTCCATTGTTCTACATGGAGATGGGCTCGCAGAAAGCTCATACCGGTCATTTTGGGGAAGGCCTGGTCTGGAGCGATGCGGCGCTCCGGCTTTCTCCTAACGATGGGGAGATTCGGCTACAAAAATGCTATTCGCTGATGCAGTTGGCCTATGCCGACAAGGCCGATAGGTGTATCGAAAACCTTGCGGAACCGGACGAGTTTCGCAGGTTACGACTGCGCATCAGCCTGAATCGTGTTCGCGGTCAGGATGCGCAGAACCGCAAATTGGTTGAACCGTATCTCGAACGGGACGATTTGTCCTGGAGTCACAAACACCTGTTCGGCACCTACTTCCTATTGTACGGCTTCGAAGATCGGGCGTTGGCGATCTGGCGGGAACTCCGCCCCGAGTATTGCGGCGACGCTGAGATCGATGTCGAGCCACGGGACCTGATGTTCGCGTTCTGGACTGGAAGTGCACTGTATGCGAACGGGGAAAAAGAACGAGGCAACTACATTTTCGACCGGATGCTGGAGACCATGGAGTCAATGCCGAGGACACGGGGTATCTCGAAAGGTCCGTGGGATTACCTTATCTACGACGTTCGAGGTGAGACCGAAAAAGCCGCCGCCCTGGCTGAGGAGGCAGAGGATGAGGGCTTCATCGATTCGGCCTGGTGGAACCTCAATACCGGAACCCGAACTCCGGCGGAACAAGAAAAGCTGGAAGATATGCTGGAGTATGTCGAGCAACAGCGCCTCTGGTACGAGGAGCACAAGGATGACCCGCTGTTCTAAAAACGTTTTGCACCACGCTACTGGAACTTCGCTCCAATATTGACGAAATAGGTGCGGCCGTTCAGGTCGTAGCCTGCCCCGTACGGCATGTTTCTAATCGAAATTACCTCGGTCGGGTCGACTTCCGGCGGCGCCTCGTTGAAGACGTTGCGAATTCCCGCGCCGATATTCCATCGGTCACCGTAGTAGAACAGCGATGATGAGTGCAGGTAGTAGTCGTCGCCCCAGCCGACGTCTCGACAGAGTACATCGCCAAGCGACGGGCCAAGGCACGTGTCCGAATTTCCAAACACGTCGTCGAATTCGTCGACACTCTCCGGATCCTGGTCAACGTCGCTGATAAACCGCGTCGACCAGGTGAGCCGGTAGTCACTGAAATCTGCACGAAACGTCAATGTGCCGCGCCAATCAGCAAATCCCCACTGACCGGTGTAATCGTCTTTATCCGCTACGCCTGATACACCGACGAAGGTCTCTGATACTTCTTCGGGGTGATTAAGCGCAAGGTCAATGGAAAGATCGATAGGACGATTGAACCAGTTCACGCCCTGGGCGTACGCCACGTTGACGTCGTAGCCGGACCTCAGCATCTCGTCGCGGTTAATGTAATCGCCATTGATGTAGTCGAGCCGCCCGGTTGCGTCTCTCTCGATTCGTGAGCAAAGGACGCTGTCCAACCCGACGGAACCATAGCAATCGTCAACAATGAACTGCCTTTGTGGACGGATAATCGAGTCGGCCACGTCGATTTCGTAGTAAGTCACACCGATCGTGATATCGAATGCGTCAAAAAAAGGCTGGTCCCAGACGAAACCGTAGGAGTAGGAATCCGAGGTCTCGGCCGTCAGATTGGTTGTTCCACCCTGAGTCATGAAAACGGGATAGAAGTTGATGCCGCCCAGGTCAAGAGCGGTCGGATCTACGCCATTGTTGATGCAGTTCTGCAGAATATGCGGCTCCCGTTTATCTCTGCTCGGGTCGTACCCGCTGATCGGATCCAATGCGTCCTCGGGGATCGCACAAGGATCAGATACGTAAAGTTCACCGAAACTTGGCTTCAGGAAATTCTCGCGCAGGTTCGGTGCCCTGAAGGATGTGCCATAGGTAGCTCTTACAAGCATTGAGTCGACCGGACGCCAGCCCACCTTCGCCGAATAGGTTGTGTCGGAGCCAAAGAACTCGTCTTTAGTGTGGCGGGCGGAAACGTTGATCTTAAGCTCCTTCGCAATCGCCGTATCGCGCACCAACGGCAGTTCGACTTCGGCAAATACGTCCCTGGTGTACTTTTCACCAACGGCTCCGCCGTCATTGAAAAAGCTGAAGAACAAACCATCACGAGCGACATCGTCAGGGATCGATGCGATTTCATCCTCGCGCAGCTCGAATCCGAGAATTGCGGCGACGGGCCCTGCAGGCATCTGAAACAGGTCGCCGCTTACATGGCCCGTTAGCAGGCGCTGCTCGTATTCCGTATCGAAATCACGACTGTCGAACAGGTAGTCGCGCTCCCCCTGTGTTGCGAAATCGCCCACGACGCCTTCGTACAGAGATGGCGCCCACATATTAATCGGCACGCAGCTTCTGCCGTCCGCATTGAAGCCATCCGGGATACCGTCACCCGTCGTGTCCATGCCGCAGACGACGTCACCCGTAACCGGGTCGACGACCGAGGTGCTGAGCGATTGATCCAGCCAATCGGCACGTATTCCCGGCCTGTGTGATTCGCCGTCGGACCTCGAGTAAACCGCCGCCAATTCGAAAAACCAGTCTTCAAGCGATCCGCGGTCTGGCCACGGCAGTTGGCCGCGGATACCGGCAACCGCCCTTGTCTGTGCCACTGACGTAGAAACCAGCGTGCGGTCGTCTTTAATGCTAACGACCGGGCGGGCCCACATGCCACCAACCGGGGCATTCAATCCAAGACCGAACGCTTGCGGCGGTGCGCCGTGCTCGGCGATGAATCGGTCTATTACGGTTTGTTGCGCGTAGTGATCGTTCCAGGCGACAGCACAGTCGATGCCGTTGATTCCGTTCGGATTACAAACGTTGTACGGATTGTCGGGCGCTACCCAAGGGAAAAGTTGCGGAGGGCCTTTCTCGCCTGACACGTCCCGCTCGCTGTACTGGAGTTCGAAGAACGGCGTTAGCTCGTGAGCGCCAGCCAGCGTGTATTCGCCGTAAGCCATTGCGCTGATACGCTCGAAATCCGGATAAATGTGCTGACTATCGTTCATGGGGTCCAGCGAATAATCGGCATACGTGATGTCTTGTATACCGTCGCCATCGCCGTCGAGGCCTCCCGCCAGCAACGAGTTCAGGGCATCGGAAAAATTCGGAATGCCCGTATTCGTAGAACCTGTTGTGTAGTAAACGCGCCCCGGGCCTTGGTCGAAACCGCCGGTGTACGAGCGCATATCGTCAAGTTGCATCCAGCCAGCGAGCCACCTGTTCCTGCAGTCGCTGGGCACCATGTCATAGGTTTGCTGGCCGTACAGATCCGTGTGCCGGACATTGCCGTACTCATCGATCTCTACGTGCCTATCGCAGTCGGCGCTCCAACTACGTTGGCCAAGTGTCACCGGTTCACGATTCTCGTACTCGATGCCGATACCGATGAAGCCACGCTCGTTGCTCATGCCCCAGTTGAGGCTTAATGTGTTTTCGGAGCCGCTGGACTGGTCCGGGTTGCTCGCAAACACGTTGACTTCCAGGCCGTCGAAATCCTTGCGCAGCAGGACGTTGACGACACCAGCAATCGCATCGGAGCCATACACAGAAGACGCGCCGTCAAGCAAGACGTCATACTGACGAACGAATGACCCTGGAATCAGGTTGAGATCAGCGGCTGTAGGCGCCCCTTCGACTCCCGCTGGCGCAACCCGACGACCGTCTATCAAAACCAATGTTCGAGTGGCATCGAGGCCGCGAAGGCCGATAGTCGAAGCCCCTGGGCCGTTGTCAAGGATGCGATCCACCAAGGTCAGATTCGCCTGAAGCCCGGCAGCGGGCATTGATTCCTGCAGTATTGTCGCCGCATCGATCAAGCCCGCTTCTCGCGACGTCTCGCCTGTGATGATCTGTAACGGTGGGATACTGGTGTAGGTGCGGCGCTTGATGCGCGAGCCTGTCACCACGATTTCTTCGACTTCGACCTGCTCCCGCGCGTCTATGCGAGAGACATCGGCAACAGTGTGATCGCTTCCGCCCTGGGCCAGGCCCAATATCGGCATGCTCAACAGCACGGCAGTGCTGGCGCACGCTTTGACTCGGTCGACCACTCTCATGTCGGGATTCCGGTTGGCAGCTATGACGCGCGGAAACGCGCCTTTATTTTATGCCCGCCGTGCTCGGACCCTGTCAATTCTGGGTTGTACCTATCGGCAGAACCACTACGCAAGCATGGACGCCAAGTGCGTGGTGGTTTGTTGGCCCCAATCGGAACGGTAGACAATCACCTGGTTCCGCCCCTGGTTCTTGGCCTCGTACAACGCAATGTCCCCATTTTGCTCGGTGCGGTGAGCCCACTGCGGACGATGCTCTGTCAACAGGCACCATTGGCTTTGACAGTTATAAATCGTTCAATGGTCAACGATTTCGGTGCGCCATCGCCCGACCAGGAAAAGCGGCCGTCAAGTTCGACATAGGTTGGTTCGCTCGACCGACCGGCGATTCGATAATGATGCCAAAACCGCGCGAAGTCACCGCTCCTGCTGACGGGAGCTACGAGACCCGTCGAGCATTCAGTGAACGACGCACTGTCGCCAACCCTTCGCATCATGCCTGACAGTCTGATCGTTGCAGAAAACTCGGGCGCTGCGGGGTCGCGGGTGAGTCGATGCTCAAGATCTGAATCGGTCCGCATGATAAGCGTGTCCGTATCCATACGCGTAAAAACTCGCCTTGGGCCAGCCCCCCTGAGTTCGATCGTGCGATTGTCGGTAATCCAACTCCAGCGGCCGAGACCGTATGCGTCCGTTGCCTCGCGAGCACCGTCCGCAGCAAACCGTTGCCTGAAAAGGAAGCGACCATCGGAACGCAGCCAGAGTGTTGACGCGATACCAGGGCAGCCTTCGCAGGGGAACACACCTTCATACACGCCAGGCAACGAAGCTTTAGGAAGCTCCTCGGGGGAGTCGCTATCCCCATCGTCGCTGCAACCGCCGACCAGCACTATGACAAGGAGTATGAGGGGGCGATTCAAAGACATCGATGCGTGATTGGAACGAGACCTCAATCCGGCTTAAACCACAGCAGAAACCGATTTCGTGAACAAAGACTTGGCTTGTCGTGCAGCGGCGGTTTTAATCTTACATCCGCCGAAGCTCGAGTCAAAGCCAGCTGCATATGCAGTCAAAGTGGTTTGGAACAATTCAGAGTCTCGACTATGGCGGAGAGGGTGGGATTCGAACCCACGGTACGGGAGAACCGTACACCTGATTTCGAGTCAGGCCCATTCGACCACTCTGGCACCTCTCCTTAATTCCGCAATTCAATCGTACAGACGTCCTTTGGACATCAGTACACCTGATTTGACTCGTCGCTTCGCTCCTCGCCCTTCGGGCGCACTGCGTGCGTCCTAAACGGCTACGCCGTTTGGTCGAGTCAGGCCCATTCGACCACTCTGGCACCTCTCCTTAATTCCGCAATTCAATCGTACAGACGTCCTTTGGACATCAGTACACCTGATTTGACTCGTCGCTTCGCTCCTCGCCCTTCGGGCGCAC
>Ga0255052_10000286_pt1 | contig 39876 bp, 46 predicted proteins | sample JV7_2_21_MG_FD_188632 | JGI IMG/M metagenome (GOLD analysis project Ga0255052, IMG submission 188632) | Seawater microbial communities from Jervis Inlet, British Columbia, Canada - JV7_2_21 | ecosystem: Environmental > Aquatic > Marine > Inlet | place: Canada: British Columbia | collected...
TGTTTCGGCCTGGCCTCGTGCCGGTCATCGAGTGCGCCGGCCAGTAACATTGTAGTGGCGCATATCCGGTCTCAAGGTTCGCGCCCAATAGCTGAAGGTAGGCCCCGGCCAGATCGAAGAGTTCTTGCCGTCCTCGGTCTGGTACCAACTCTTGCATCCCGATTGCCACACAGACTTCGCAAGAATCCGCTGAAGATCGCGATTGAATCGCTCCTGGCTATCGGCCTTCACATCAACAGCCTGGATGCCTTCCTCGGACATCTTCCTGAGCATCTTGATCGTGTAGCGCAGCTGGGACTCGATCATGAATATCATTGAATTGTGTCCGAGACCGGTGTTCGGACCCACCAACAGGAAGAAGTTCGGGTACCCGGCCACATTGATGCCCAGAAACGCCTCCGGCCCGTTCTGCCAGTCATGGGACAGTTCCCGGGCACCGATACCGAAGATTCGTGTCGGAGATATCGGATCGGTCGCGCGAAACCCCGTGCCGAGAATGATGGCGTCGACCCTGTGTTCGTGACCATCGTCATCGACGATGCTGTCTGCAGTAATTTCCCGGATGCCGGTCATTATCAGGCTGAGATTGTCTTTTTGCAGCGCCGGGTAATAATCACTCGAAATCAGGATTCGTTTGCACCCTATCGTGTAATCAGGGGTCAAGTTGTTGCGAAGTTGCTCGTCGGCGACCTGTTTTTCCAGGTGCTCGAGGGCGATTCTATTCGCATGGCCCATGAGTCTCGGATCGATCGTGAAGCCGATGCCCCTGACCTCCTGTCTCCAGTAAATGAAATTCCGAAACAAAAATCGCGCGAACGGAACATAACGGTATAAGCATCTCTCCCAGCGACGAATCGGGCGATCTAGCTTCGGCACGATCCATGGCGGCGTGCGCTGGAACAGCAGCAGGCTTTTGACGTCGTCTACGATCTGCGGTACGAACTGTATGGCGCTCGCACCCGTGCCGATAACCGCGACCGTCTTGTCGTGGAAATTGAAACCATGGTCCCAGCGCGCCGAGTGAAAACAGCTTCCCTTGAACCCTGATAGTCCCGGAATGTCCGGATACGCAGGGCGACTCAACCCTCCCATACCAGACACCAGCGCCCTGCCCGCAAAAGAGCGGCCGTCGTCCGTTGTAACCTTCCAGTCAAGCACGTCTTCGTCAAACACGGCTTTGTCGACATTGCTGTTCAAACTCAGGTGCGGGGTCAATCCGTACTTGTCGACACAGTGTTGCAGGTAAGCCCATATCTCATCCTGCGCGGGAAACATGCGGCTCCAGTCCGGGGATGGTTCGAATGAGAAAGAGTAGAGGTGTGATGGGATATCACACGCACAGCCCGGGTAATCGTTGTCGCGCCAGGTACCGCCGATCGAGTCGGCGCCCTCGAGAATCAGAAAATTGTCTATGCCCGCTTCTTTCAGCTTGATGCCCATGCCGATACCGGAGAATCCGGCGCCGATAATGATCACATCGTATTTTTCAGGGTGGTTCCGGTGGGTCATCTCGCTGCAACAGCTTCCTGGCAGGGTTTGATAGACAGGACGATAATACCTGAGGTCGTGAATGGTGCCAGCAAACCGCATTGGCGCATTGGCGTGGTCCCGAATAACATGCGAGAGGCACTTACAAAACAGAAGAGTCGGATGGACGCGAATAACAAGCAGAATCACCGCCAGTACGACGTGACGGTATGGGGCGCATCGGGTTTCACTGGCAGGCTCGTTACGGAATATCTGCTTGGCAAATACGGCACCGGCGGCAAGCTGCGCTGGGCAATCGCCGGGCGAGATCAGCAGAAACTGGAAAAGATCTGTGCCGAACTGGAGGTCCAGCCTGGCAGCCTGCCTATTATTATTGCCGACTGCTACGACACCGAATCCATGCAGCAGCTCGCGGTCGACACCAAGGTTGTGCTCACCACGGTGGGACCCTATGCGAAATATGGCTCGGCTCTGGTGGCGGCCTGCGTCGCAAATGGCACGCACTATTGTGACCTTGCCGGTGAAGTCCAGTGGATGCGTGCAATGATCGACCAGTTCCAGCCGGATGCCGAGAAGAACGGCGCCCGAATCGTCCATAGCTGTGGATTTGACTCGATTCCTTCGGATATCGGCGTCTGGTTCTTACAGCAGGAGGCAAGACAACGCCATGGCGAGACCTGCGCGGAGATCAAGCTGCTCGTCAAGGCGATGAAGGGTGGAGCCAGCGGCGGGACCTTCGCCAGTATGATGAACGCGATAGAAGAAAGCCGGCGTGATCGCAATATCGCGCGGATTCTCGTTGATCCATACAGCCTGAACCCGGCGGGCGAACGCAGCGGGCCAGATGGCGGTGATCAGACAGGCATCGAATTCAATGACCAAACCGGCGTCTGGACGGCACCGTTCGTAATGGCCGGTGTGAACACCAGGGTTGTGCGCCGGACAAATGCTCTACTCAACTATCCGTACGGCCATGACTTCAAATACAGTGAAGCAACGCTGGTTGGCAAAGGCCCGTCCGGGTGGATGAAATCCGCAGGCATTACCGCCGGGCTCGGCGGCTTCATGCTGGCAAGTTCATTTAATCTGAGCCGTTCTTTTCTGCTTAACCGGGTATTGCCCAAGCCGGGCGAAGGACCCAACAAGGAGCAACGGCAGGCGGGCTTCTTCAACCTGTTGCTTGTCGGCAAACTTGCGGGCGGCTCGATAGTGCGCGCACGCGTAACGGGGGACCGCGACCCCGGCTACGGTTCGACCAGCAAAATGCTCGGCGAAAGTGCCGTCTGCCTCGCCACCGACGACCTGCCCTCGAGTGGCGGCTTCCTGACGCCGGCCTCGGCCATGGGCGATGCGTTGCTAAGGCGGCTCGTGGACAACGCCGGCCTCGGCTTCGAGCTGATATGAATTGTGCCGCAAGCCTTACCGGCAGGCTCAGTGTGCTCTTGCTGGCATGTGTACCGAGGAATCAAACTGCTCGCCAGCCAGTACTTTCGTTTTCAAGCGGTTTTGCGGAGAGGCAACCGGACAAGTTGCAAAATCATTGTATGCACAGGGCGGGTTGTAGGCCTTGTTGAAATCGAGAATGGTTATTCCAGATTCATCCGGCATTGACGCATACAGGAATCGACCAGCCGGATAGGTCCCGCGACTATTGGTGAGGTCGCCAAAAACCATAAACAGCTCGTCGCCCGAGTTGTAGGCCTCCAACTCGTATGGCTCACCGGCAAATTCGAACTTCAGCTTCCCGGGTGACTGCGGCCGCCAGTCAAGACCCGTAATTACCGTGTCGACTCTCAGCTGCCTTGGCTCGTCGAACCGTTGCAAGACGGCTGGCACACGAAATGACGTGTCCGCGGGAAAGTACTCGATTGGCTTGAATGCCTCAATGGCGGGATTATCGAAGTCCCTGACCCGCACCGCCAGTTTCTCGTCCCGTCGAATGACTGTCCAGGCCAGACTGCCGTGTGTCAAAACGACCGGCTGGTCCGATTGGTCGTCGTCCATGACGATTGCTCTGACCGGTGTCTGATCGTGCAACACCTCGACACCGTTCTCAACCGTCATGACAAGCTGTTCATTCTCCCGGTGGAAGGAACCAATCGTCGGCGCAGCATGACGAGGAAGAACAAAATCACTGTCGGGGGACGAACCGAAGGTGCTGACGTCCTGCCGCAACCAGAATAGTCCGACAAGATTCAGAAAGCCGGTGGGTCCTTTGAGGCTTGCCACGCGCTCTGCCTTCCATTCCGCAAGTTCCGCGAGATACGCGTGCTGGTCCTGAACAACGGCAGAACCGGCCGGGTCACCGGTGCACCCGAGCGATGAAACAGCCAGCACAGCGAATGCACGCAGGCGGACATTACCCAATAGTCGTCTCATCATGAACGCTTTTTCCCAGGCACCGGATCGGCAAGATATCTTCAGCTCGCGAAGTCTATGACATTTGCGCCCCGCATCGTTCAGCTACAGTCGCTTTCTTGCAGGTATCTCTGACAGGAATCCATCAACTGCATACCATTTTCACCGGTTGCTCTCTATAATCCGCGGCCTCCAATGACCGCGCCCTTACGAGAATCAGAGCTGGCTTACGCCCAGCTTCAGCCAGACGACATTCTGACGGCAATTGACGGCCTCGGCTTTCAATGCGATGGCCGATTTCTCGCATTAAACAGCTACGAAAACCGCGTCTATCAGGTCGGTGTCGAAGACAGCAAACCGGTCATCGCCAAATTCTATCGGCCCGGCCGCTGGAGTGACGACGCCATACTCGAAGAACACCGCTTCACGGAGGAACTTGCAGACAGGGAAATCCCGGTGGTCGCGCCCCTGACGATTGCAGGGGCCACGCTGCATCAGTGCGGGCCGTTTCGTGTATCCGTATCACCGTGCCGAGGTGGCCGTGCGCCGGAACTGGATGATCACGATCTGATGCGCCAATTAGGCAGGCTGGTTGCCCGTATGCATTTACAAGGCGAGACCGGCAGGTTCGAGCACAGGCCTGCGATCGACATTGATACTTATGGCAGCGCCTCGCACGACTACCTGCTTGAACAGGGATTCATTCCCGACGAACTGCAAAAGGCATATGAAAGCATCGCCGAGCACCTTTTTGCAGATATCAAGGCGTGTTTTGACCGGGCCAGCGGCTCACGATCGATCCGTTTGCATGCGGATTTTCATCCGGGCAACGTGCTGGTGGCAGGCGAACAGCTGCACATCGTAGATCTGGACGATGCCCGAACGGGGCCTGCCGTTCAGGACCTGTGGATGTTCCTGTCGGGCGACCGCAAAGAGCAAACACCACAGCTGGCTACGTTGTTAGAAGGATACGAGGAGTTCCGCAGGTTTGATGCGCGCGAGTTGCACCTGATCGAGGCGCTCCGGACACTGCGAATCATGCATTACGCAGCCTGGCTGGCCCGGCGCTGGCAGGATCCTGCATTCAAGATTGCGTTTCCCTGGTTCAACTCACATCGCTATTGGGACGAGCACGTACTGGCGCTTCGTGAACAGGCGGCATTGATGGAAGAAACGCCTTTGGAGTGGTCGGGCTAACCCCGAACTGTGCGCTAGCGAGAAGGCAGGGTGCGGCGCCTCGAACCGATCTCGAATCCGTCAATCCAGCGGGAAAACGTCCGGTTACTCAATTCCATCAACGGCTTGATCGAGCCGTTTGACAGCTCCCTGATTCGCTCGGGGTCGATCGTCCCCGACATTTCTCGCAGCATCGGCTGGTAGCCCGCTCTGTTGAGCCACCGTTCGATCAATGAGCAGTCTACTTCGAGGTGAAACTGGAAAGCGTAGGCGCATTCGCCAAACCGAAACGCCTGTACCTCGCACGCCTCGGAGCTTGCGAGGTGTACCGCGCCGGCCGGCAGATCCATCGTGTCCTCGTGCCACTGAAATACCTGTTGCCGGGGGCCGAAGGCAGACAATACCGGGTCCGCTGTACCGTCCGCTGTCAGATCGACGTCGGACCAGCCGATTTCCCTGGCGTGATCAGGCCTCACTCGTGAACCGAGGGCGCGTGCCAACAATTGCGCACCCAGGCATATGCCGAGGATCGATATTCCCCTGTCCAGCGCGTCCTGGATGAGGGTCACTTCTGTGGCCAGATTGGGAAAATCATGAACCTGGTCCACGTTCATCGGACCACCGAGAATAATGAGCGCCGCATAACCGTCCAGGGACGGAACCTGTTTCGGGTCGCGGGCGAAATTTACATAACGAATTCGAAACCCTGCATTCTTGAGCAAGGGATCCAGCGTACCCAGCGGTTCAAACGGTACGTGTTGAAACACGAGAATTTTCGGTCGCCCCATAGGCCTTTAATCTTCGCAGGGTCGTTTGCTTGTTTCAGACTGGTGGTCCAACAAGGCCAATAATGGCAAAAGCCGCTGCCGAACCCCGAGCCAGGGACATAGCGTATCAGCAACGCCTTTCCCATTGCGGGCAAAGGATCCGGTAATCTCATAGCCGATTTCGCTCAAGCCGGGCATGTTGCACTGCCCCCGAACCGGGTCTAAAGTGATAATCACAGGCTGGACCTTTAGAATCTGTGGAACTCTGACCACCTGCAGTGCTCTGATATATGAGCGGGCAACGGTGCAACAGTCTCCCTTGGGACGCAGCAATTTGACTTCGAATACGCTCAAAGCGGTCTTGATCGCGGTTTTTCTGACCGCGCTTGGCGCCTGCTCGTCCCAGGTTACCGTGAATGCTCCGACGATTCCGGATCCTCTCGTCGACAGAATCCCTATCTCTGTCGCCGTCAAGTTTCCGGATACATTTGAGCACTTTGTTCACCAGGAGAACGTGATCGGCAAGGAAAAGTGGACGATCGATCTCGGTCGATCCAATACTTTGCTCTTTACCAAACTCTTTGACGCAATGTTCGAAGAATTTACGGTCGTCGATGATAGTGTGGATCCCCGCGACTTGCCGATAGATGCGTGGATCGAGCCGAGCATCGACGCCTTCGAATTTTCAGTCCCGAGTCAAAGCCAAACTCCTTCCTTCGCGGTCTGGATCAGGTACCGCATCAAGATTTTCGACAGTGGCGGCAAGCAGTTTGCGAACTGGCCGATCAGTGCCTATGGCAAGAGCCTGAGCACAACGCTGGGCGGGGATGACGCGCTGCGCCGCGCCGCGGTGCTGGCAATGCGGGACGCTGCGGCATTGGTCATCATGCAGATGGACAGAGCGACTGGCATAAGCAGCCTTAACCGTGAAACACTATCCAAGGTCGCAGCGAGCCCGGAACCTGCAATGCCAGAACCGGCATTGCCGGAAACCGCACCGGAAGAATCGCAGACGACCGCTTCGGAGGACACGACAAATGAAACGGGTTAAAACCATGAGCGATCAAATCGACAGACTCGGCAAGCTGCTGCTCGTGATCCTGCCGTGCATTGTTGTGAGTGCCTGTACCACGGCGCGAGTTGAAGACGTCAGGGTGACCGCCACAGGAATACTTGACGGCGAAGGCGTGGTGATCATGGCAAGAAGCTATCACCTCGGCAACGAAACTGAGGCGAAGTTCACCAGATGTGTTGGGGAGGCGCTTGGTCGTGGTGCTTCGGCTTTGCGAGTCGTGCCGAATAATGAATTTGTCGATGCCCTCTTCCCATGGTTCGAGCCGCGGACCGCACCGTCTGATACCAAGGGGCTGCCGGATCTGCTGGCGCGGCCGGGCGTCGCGGACAAGATTGCCGCAAAGGGCGTGCGTTACGTGATCTGGCTGGATGGCGATACTGACAGGGTCGCAGGTGGCGGTAGCCTGTCATGTGCAGCAGGTCCGGGTGGCGGCGGCTGCTTCGGCTTTGCCTGGTGGCAGAATGATTCAAAATACGACGCTGCCGTCTGGGATCTAACTGCGCTGCAATCGGCCGGCACTGTAAGCACGGACGTAAGCGGCACATCCTTCCTCCCGGCAATCGTTATTCCGATTCCGCTGATCGCGCGAACCCGGGCGAAGGCCTGCAAAGGGCTTGCCGATCAGCTGAAGGCGTTTATCGTCACCGACGAATTCGCCTGACCCGTCAGCCGATCAAATCGGCTCATCGATTGCCAATTTGCAATATCCCGGCTATGGCTATGGCTATTACGGACGTCCCCCACGTACGAATGTTTTTCGGTAATAACCGGAGTCCAGCGCTTCGATTGTGACTTCCCTGCCGGTCGATGGCGCGTGCACGAATCGACGGCGACCGAGATAGAGGCCAACATGAGAAACCTTGCCGTCGATATCGAAAAACAGCAGGTCCCCTACGCGTAGATTTTGCACGGCGACCGGCTGCAAGCTACGCCACTGGGCCCCGGTGGTTCTCGGGATCGCTCTGCCGGCTTTTGCATAGGCGTACTGTACGAGGCCGCTGCAGTCAAAACCGTCGGTCGTGCTGCCACCGTATCGATACGGCACACCGAGCTGCCTGACCGCCACAACGGCTGCCTGCTCGCCGACAGAGAGGCGTTTTGCCGGTTTCTCATGACGCACTATAAGCTCGCCGGCTCCGCCAGTTGCCGGTTTGTCGTCTGTCCTGGTCTCCTGCGACGAGCAAGCGCAAAGCACGCAGCCGATCAATACGGCTCCGCTGATGTTTCCGAGAATCCTGGCTGCCTGCGATATCATGTCACTCACCCATGCGCAGACAGTAACGTGAACAGCCTGAACTCGACATGAACTGCATCTCAGGAACACAGATTCAGATGCAGGACCACAGCCATCTACCGGGTTTCGCCGGTTTTGGGGGCTGGACGGTGGCAAAGCTACTCGCAATTCTTGCAAGCGCGTTCGTTGCTGCGTGCAGCGCCCCGGCAGCGGAGTCAGGGGCATCACAAGCGATAAAGGAGCGCATTTACGGCGTTGACTATCGGGTCAGGCCGGATATATCGAGAGGCGGCGCCTATGTAAAACTCAGGATTTCCCAGAGTGACAGATTGCTGCGCGAACTGAGCATGCCGCTGGAGGCGAACATGATCAGCGACATTGGCGGTGACGGGCAGATCTCGATTGACGATGAACGAATTCGCTGGGTGCCGCCGGCCGATGGCGGTGAATTACGCTGGTTCGCGACAATCAATCACCTGAGAGGCAGCAATAGCTACGACGCTTTCATCGGCGATGACTGGGCGCTTTTCAGGGCTGAAGATGTGATCCCACCAACAGCGACAAGAACGCTGAAACGATCGGTAAGCAGAACCAGACTCATGTTTGACCTGCCCGACGGTTGGGCTGCGGTGACCGAGTACTTCAGGCGGTCGAACGTCTTCAATGTCTCCAATCCCGATCGGCGCTTCGACCGACCGACTGGCTGGATCGTCCTTGGAGAACTTGGCGTAAGACACGAGAATATTGCCGGCGTCCGGGTAATCGTCGCTGCACCCGTGGATCAGGCTTTCAGGCGAACGGACATCCTGGCAATGCTTAACTGGACGTTGCCCGATCTTGTCCGCCTGCTTCCCGGTTTTCCGAAACGGCTGACTATTGTCGGTGCCGGCGATCCGATGTGGCACGGAGGCTTGTCGGCGCCGCGATCATTTTACGTGCATGCGGACCGCCCGCTAATCAGTGAAAACGGCACGAGTACGATCATGCATGAAGCAATTCATACCGGCCTTGGTACCAGCGCAGTGACAGGTGCCGACTGGATTGTCGAAGGGCTGGCGGAATACTACAGCCTTGAAATCCTGAGGCGAAGCGGGACGATCAGCGAAAAACGATATCGGACAGCATTTTCGAAACTCGAAAGCTGGGGCAAAGACGCGAAATCATTGTGCGCTGATCCATCGACCGGCGAAGTGACCGCTCGCGCGGTAACGATACTGGCAGGGCTTAACGATGAAATCAGAAGAAAGAGTGATAGAAAACACGATCTCGACGACGTCGTTCGCAGCGTGGCCGGTTCTCAGGACAAGGTTTCCATATGGCTGTTACGCAAAATTGTCGCGGATCTTACAGACAGCGAAAGTAAAGTATTGAGCGACAAAGACCTGAACAACTGCGAAAATTAGTAGTACCCAAAAAAACTAAAATTGTCCATGGACAGACAACACGATCTTGAGCTGATACTGCGTTCCCGAACACCGATAGTGGTGATAGAGACCCGCGACGAATCGCGCATGCTGGAATTATTGAAGTCAATAACAACAGCTCGTGCCAAAGACCGTTACCTGCCTTTGTTTCGCTGGACAGTAACTGATGGCCTGCAACGCCTCGACATACCGCTCGAACCTCAGCTACATAACTCGGAACCGGAGGCGGTGGTTTCGGCGCTGTACACCGCGCACGCCAATAAAAAGCCCCTGTCTACCACTTACATTCTGAGCGAGATACAGGAAACTCAACCACTGTCTGTTGTCATGGCGGAGAAAATACGATCCCTTCGCCAATGGGCGGCCGGCCGCACCGTTGCCTGCGACTAATGGGCGCGCGCAGTGGTGCCCCTGTTTAACCTAACGTTTTCAACTCGATACGCTGATAAGCAAGATAGCGACACGGCCCCATAGTCGCACTCCTTGATTTGTAACGTGTTATTATCCGTCGATGGCTAATGATAATAAGAAAATGAACGAATTAGTCTCTGACCAGGACGATGAGCCGACCGTGGAATTTGAGATTCTGCCCGAGGCAATTCGTGAGGCAGTCGAGGCCGACAGGGCAGTCGAAGCCGATTCGGACGGCAACACGGTTGAATTTTCCAGGCCGGACACCCAACTCGACTATGCCAATGAAACTATCTCAAACCTGAGAGCAGATCTGGAATCACGCGCTGAAAGCACTGACAAATTGCAGTTCGACATCGAGCAGCTCCGATCGAGATGGATCGGTCTTGAAAAGGAAATCAATGTCCGCGAGGAAACGGCAAATAAACTTACGGAGGAGCTGAAGTTAGCTCACAGTAAACAATCGCACACGGACAGGTTGCTCGAGAAACGCGAAAACGAGATTGCATTGCTCGAATCACAGCTGTCCGACAAGGAGCAATCGCTGAAAGAGTTCGCCCGGCAGATCGAAAAAGCCGGAAACAAAGGACAGGAATCGGATTCCCGCGTGGTGGAGCTTCAGGCACAACTACATGACGCCGAAGAAAAGCTCAGCACCCTGACAAACGAGTCACAGCTTGAACGTTCAGAGCATCAGGCAACAAAAGAGCAAGCCCGGTTGCTTGCACTCGAGGTTGACAATCTGAACAAGGAAGTCACGGCGTCTCGTGCTTCTTTGTCCGGACTTCAACGAGACATTGACTGTCGAAAATCTGATTGGGATAAACAAGAGTCCCGTCTTGTTGAGAGCGAGGACAGAGTCCAGCAGCTCTCCAAGCAACTCGAAAACGCGAACGATGAATCACAGGACAGTCGAGCCATTCAGGACGGCCTGAACAGCAGCCTGACATCACTCACCGCAACCCGTGACGAACTGCTGCAGGAAATCACGCAGCTTCACATTGACGCACAGAACGAGGACACGGCAAGATCGGCGGCAGGCAAGGAACTGCTGGCGGATCACAAAGGGGTGCTGGCTGGTAAAGACTTCGAAATCAGCGATCTAAAGAACCAGATCACACGCACCGAGACCTACGCGGACGAACTTCGCGGACAGTTTCAGGACCAGCTTGTACTCACGCAAGGATTAGAAACCCGAAAGAAACACCTGGAAGCCTCACTGGCCAACGCAAAAACCGACGTTCGGGAGTTCTCCGACCGTATCGACGAGCTGAAATCCGAAAACACGGACCTGCTCGATGAGAAGTCCGGGCTACAGGAAGATTTCGAAAAAGAGATGCGGCAAATTCGGCTCGAGCTTGGCGAGGCACAAGAGACTGCTACCGATCGCGAGTCGCTCAGTCAGCAGCTGACATCCGATCTTTTTGACACTAAGAGTTTTAGTTCAAGCCTTGAAAATCGCCTCAGTGCTGCTGAGAAAGAAAACAAAGCAACTATTGCCAAGCTGAAAAGGAAGCTGAAAAAGATTGAGACGCTGAACGACGAGCTGAATTACAAACTCAGCAACAAGGACAATGCGCTAGCCGGGATGTTGAGCGAGCTGTCAATGCGAAGCAAAGAAATCAAATCAACTGAAGCAATAGAAGATGTCATCCATGAACTGGATGACAGAATATCAGAACGAATCGATGATGATAGGAGCGGCATTGAGAAAGCACGGGTCACGCGACTTCTCATTGGCAACATTGACGGGCAGGAACTCAGGTTCCCGTTGTTCAAGAACAGGCTCACCATAGGGCGAACTGTGCAAAATGATATTCAACTCAATGCACCGTACGTCAGCCGACGCCATGCTGCTATTGTGGCCGATAAAGACGGCACGAAGATCATCGACTCGGGCAGCAAGAATGGCGTATATGTTAACTCGAAGCGGGTCACGGAGCAGGTCCTCCAAAACGGCGACGTCGTAACGATAGGCTCGGCAGACTTTGAGTTCGAAGAGAGGCCGAAGCACTAATACCTGTCGGCCATGTCCGACAGGATCCTCCCGCAAATTTTTTTCAAGGTTTCGATGCGTCGTACGTCATTGACACATCGTTATGTGAGGACAGTCACGGACTTTAAGGATCCGTTCAGCTACGGTCTGTCACCATGAGCACGGTAACCATAAACCAGTCTACATAATGCTGACGAAGACCGCGCCAAAACCTCTCGACCTTAGCCCCACCCAGGAAGTAGCGCGCCGTGCCGGAGACCTGGCGTCCCGGAGGATTTGGTTACCAAAACTCCTTTACGATTGCATCCCTTATTTCTATCTGACAGCCGGTTTCGCGGCTTTTTTTGCCACGCTGTATATCGGTGACTGGTTCTGGGTGCTGCCGCATTACCTTCTCTTCTCCGCGGCCTGTCTGCACCTGTCATGGGTCGTCTATCGAAAGCGAAAAGGTCCTCATCGGAGCAATTCTGACCAGCCGGACCAGTCTTCGACAGACTAATTCTGCTCTTCTTGACCTTGGCGTCCACGTGGTCGAGGATGGCGTGTGTTTTTCATACGATTACGGATGACCCGTGTCTGTCGAGAAGAAACCGTTCAAGCAGAAAGCTTTGAATGAAACGGCGCTTGCGCTCTCATTCTTCTTCGCAGGACTGATCTTGCTGCCGCTGGCAATTTATTTCACCGGCCAATCCGTGTTTGGCGAGTATGGTGGGGCGGGTTTTTCAGATTTCTACGGACGCCTGAGCGGCGAAATACGGGAAGGTCGGCCCGCGGTCTGGTTCCTGGTGCTAACGCCCTATCTGATCCTTATGCTGCTGCGCCTTACGATCTGGGCTTTTCGAAGGAGCAGCCATGCCAAATAGCCCTGTGGACTATTACCTCGCGCTGCAACGAGTGGCTGCAAGTGATTGAATTAACTGTGACCTTTATCACAATTTGTCTTTGCCAAACATAGGATTAACATAGTTTTCATAGAATTTATGTTAACAATCATGCATGATCGTGCCTTGCTCCGACACTATTCATGACTCTTCAGGTCGAACACACAGAACCACCGGAAACACACAATGAAGCGCTTTCTGACATGGCTGGGATCGAAGCTGTTTCCGAAGGAAGCTAAGCAGGAATCTGTCCTCTATCAAACCACCCGCAGGGGCAACGCGAAATCCAAACGGCCAACGCCAAAGACTCCGGACGCCGACGTGGTAGATCTCGACACTACGCTCGGTGGGCACGTTGAAGACGGTGGTCCGGGCAAGAACGTCCTGGTACGCAACAAATATGTGCGTGACGACAGCGGTTTCCACGAGACGCTCAAGATAATCGACGATTCTCATGCTGAAGACGAAGATGAATCTGGAGGCGATCCGTACAACACCGGTCGATTCGACCGCTCCAAGTTCTGGAACTTGCGTAACAAAAAGTAGTTCCGGCCGGCTTTTCGGATGCCGTGCGGATCCGACAGAATTCTCCGGTATCCAATGGACGGCTGCCTAAACCGTCCATTGACGGCATTTCAAGCCGCCGGTAGTCTGCAGCCGATCATTCCTTCCGGAGCGTTGTCCATGGGACTCAGAGTTTCTTTCGAGCTTAATGACAATGACTTGAGACATTTTCGTCTGATTATGCGCGAGGCGCGAAAAGCCGCGGCAAACGCTTCGCCTGAAGACATTGTCGCCTCGGCCGAGGATCTCCTCAAAGATGTCGGCACTTCGGGTATCCCGAAGTTCGTTACCGATCGGCTCGAAAACCTTGAAATCATGATCCGCATGCTGTCCGATCACGAATGGGCACTTCCGGAACAGGAGTCGGCGAGAGTACTGAACGCCCTCGCCTACTTTTGTGAGCCCGAAGACCTGATACCGGATCACATACCGGGACTTGGCTTCCTTGACGATGCCATCATGATCGAATTGGTTGTCCGCGAGCTCCATCATGAAATCGAGGCCTATCGGGACTTCTGTGACTACCGGGCCAACCGGGTTCCTCAACCCGGCATCAGAAACAAAACCAGTGACGTTTCTCGCGAACAATGGCTGGAGAGCAGGCGCAAGGAGCTGCAGTCACGCATGAGACGACGGCGCAAGCGCGGCAACGACCGCTCTGACGGCGGCCCGCCTCTGGGGCTACTTTGATTCTGGACCACCAGGTGAAATATGCTGGTTCGGGAGGCTTGTGACGGAAATATTCCCGGAAATGCTCTTTACATAAGGGTCTCCCGGGGCAAAACGGCCCGCGATGCGGACCCTGCCGGTAATTATCGACTACCCAGAAACTCAGGAGCGAAATCGCGGTCATAGCATTGAAGGGCGCCAGACTGTGGTCGAATGCCCATAAACCATGATTTTTTGCTAATTGCGCCCTTGATTGAAGCGCTTATGCCAACTAGCCTAGCCCGCAAGGGTAAAGCTAATATCCCCAATCGCCATGTATGGAGAAAAATTTGAAAAATTTTGACACCGGTTGCCGCCGCTGGATCTTTGGGGCACTCGTCGGCCTGTGGGCCCTGTCCGGCATCGCCGCGATACCTGCAGTCACATCCGACGACGATCTGGGCCCGGAGGCCCGGCACGAGAAGATCGGGCAGCTGGTCAGCGAATTTATTCAGAAATCTCACTACCGGCACGCAGATGTCGATGATGATCTGTCATCGAAGGTCCTCGATCGATACATCTATGCCCTGGACAACAACCGCATGTATCTGCTGGCCAGCGATGTTGAGAGCTTCGAGCCGCATCGCTACCAACTCGATGACATGGTTAGATCCGAGCCGCTGAACCCGGTCTTCGAAATATTCGCGGTATACCGGATTCGGGTTCGCGAAAGATTGGATTTCGCCCTTCTGCAGCTCGAGACCGAGCCCGATTTCAGTATCGATGAAACATATGTGTTTGACCGGGAGGATCAACCCTGGCTGCAGACCAAAGCCGAGCTGGACGACCTCTGGCGCAAGCGTGTCAAGAATGACGCCATGAATCTCAGACTTGCCGAAAAGGACTGGACGGAGACTCAGGAGATCCTGCGCAAGCGCTACTCGCGTTTCCTCAAGCGAATGGATCAGATCAAGAGTGACGACGTGTTCGAAACTTTCATGAATGCGTTTGCCCATACGCTCGATCCGCATTCGAGTTATTTATCACCGCGAAACTCTGAAGAATATCGAATTCAGATGAGCCTCTCCTATTTCGGAATTGGTGCATCGCTGCAAATCGACGACGACTATGTGATGGTCATCAATATTATTCCGGGCGGCCCTGCGGCAATTGACGGAAAGCTCCAGCCCAAGGATAGGATCACCGGTGTCGCGCAGGGAGAACAGGGTGACTTGATCGATGTCATTGGCTGGCGACTTGACGACGTCGTTCAACTGATTCGGGGACCGGCCGACACCGTCGTACGACTGCAAGTAATGCCTGCTGGCGCACTACCGGGCGCACCGGAGAAGATCATCAGCCTGACCAGAAACCAGGTCAAGCTGGAAGAGCAAGCCGCAAAAAGCGAAACCATTACGGTTCCGCGCGAAGGAAGGGATTGGTCAATCGGCGTGATCAAAGTGCCGAGTTTCTACCGCGACTACCGCGCTTTGAGTAACGGAGATAAGGACTATACGAGCACGACCAAGGACGTACGACGCCTGATTGGAGAACTGGAGGACCAGGGAATCGACGGGCTGATTCTCGACCTCCGAAACAATGGTGGCGGTCACCTCACGGAAGCGACCGCATTGTCTGGCCTGTTTATAGACAACGGGCCCGTTGTCCAGTTGCGCAACTCGAGCGGCCGGATCAGCCGTCTCGATGATCCCGACCCGGTACCGCGGGTATCCTATAACGGACCGCTTGCCGTTCTCGTCAACCGCTTCAGCGCCTCGGCCTCGGAGATATTTGCGGCCGCGATTCAGGATTATGCGCGCGGCGTAATTATCGGCCAACAGACTTTTGGCAAAGGCACGGTGCAAAACCTCTATTCGCTCGATCAGTACGTGCGCAGGCCCGATGAGGCAGGCCTCGGCCAGCTGACGCTGACCATTGGGAAATACTACCGGGTGACAGGCGAGAGCACTCAACACAGGGGTGTCTGGCCGGATATCGCCCTGCCATCCGCGATCGATGTCGAGCTGGTCGGCGAAAGCGTTCGTGAATCTGCCTTGCCCTGGGATACCATAAGAACGACTAAATTCCAGGCCGGCGCGCCGCTCGACAGCACGATTTCATCGCTGATGGCCAGCCACAACTCACGAAGTAAAGACGACCCCGACTACCAGTACCTTATGGCGGGAATTCACGACGTCGAACAGATCCGTGCACAAACAAGCGTGTCTCTTAACATTGAGGACCGCCGTGCCGAGCGTGAGGATGAGATCAATCGTCGTCTGAATAGAGAGAATGAACGCCGGGCAGCGCTGCAGCTGGAGCCTGTTGCTACGATGGAAGAACTCGAGGCTTTGGAGCCGCCCGATGTGCACCTTGACGAGGCCGCGGCGATCGTCACAGATCTGGCGGAGCTAAGGGAAATCGATGTGCAGCCGGCCCAGACCGCTCAGGTCAAGCCATAGCCTGAAATAATCGGGCATTGTCCGATCAATAATCGGGCATTGTCCGATCAATAATCGGGCATTGTCCGATCAATAATCGGGCATTGTCCGATCAATAATCGGGCATTGTCCGGTCAATAACCGGGAAATGCAGCTTGCATCCGGGCACGCAGGTGTTGTACTGTTCTACAACACTAATTTTGCTGATTTCAGCAAATTGGAGCTGCGGTGACAGATAGACCAGTACCGTCGGACCATTCAGAAAATGCGCCAGGAGGTCGGCACATCCCGTTTCTGGCGATCCTGGTGCTGGGCGGCGCCTGGTGTTCCACTGCTCTGGGGGCTACAGGTTCGACAACGTCCTGCGATCGCACGGCCGATCTACGAAGTCTCGAGGTACCGATCAGCGATCTATCTGCAAATGTTGTTGGCCATATCGCAGTCGAGCCTGGCAACGCTAATGACGAATCACTGAACGCCCGCCCCGCACAAGCGGAATCCACCGCACCGATCCTTTACCTGGCACCCCGCGTGGCAGTAATTCTGCAGAATGTCTTTTCTGCTGTTGCGATCGAAACTCCGCCGTTGGATTTCCCTGATCCGGCCCAGTCAATCGCGACCGAATCTTTGTCGCAGGACGAATCGCCGCTGTCGCCGGTCGCGGGCGACGCGCCTCAAGCCGACTCGTCGGAGCTGATCGATCCAGCTGCGGAGGTAGAAGCCATTCCACGTTTTCAGCGGCAGATGTTCCGAACGGACATATAGCCTTTGCCCCGTAATTCGTAGCCCAGCCCTGTTGGACCACTAGCGACTCAGGACTTTCGAGATTCCCCACCAGTTCTCGCCCAGAATGTTGGTTTCAGTTTCTTTGACCAAACCGTTGGTGCCTATGTTGTAAATCGTTGCAACAGATCCGGCAACCGGTACGACATCCGTATCGTTACTAAAATCGGCGTGTTTCGCGAGCAGTTTTGAACGCTGTTGCAGACTTTCTGCAAAGTCCGAAGCCTGTTCCATCTTTTCAATTAGCTGATAAATTTGCACAAGAAGCTGATCACACTCACTACGCGTACCGTAGTTGATCGCCCCGATACCTTTGTCGGTTGCTTCTTTCGCCATTACTGCGAGTGCCTCATCGGAAAAAGCTAAGAATAGATCCTGGGCAAAGGCGATAATCATCAAATTGATGGAACGCTTGGTCGGATTATGCAGGCCCTCGTTGTCGGGCGGTTTGCGATTCTGAATTTCCTCGACTTGCCGCAGCAAGTTTTCTTCTTCCTGCTGTGCAACAGCGATTCGCTCGTCCAGGTTAGACAGTATCGCCGTTACTGATCGGCGCCTGAATATTTTCAGGAAACCGCTCATTGAATCCAGACGACGACGTTCTGCTTGCTGCTGGTCCTCGAGTTGATGAACGGTGTCGCGTATTTCTGAAATCTGCTGTTCCAGCCCGCTCGCTTCCCTCCTGCGTTCTTCATTCCAGGAAACGAGCAGACATTCGTGTTGCTTCTGCTCTCGCTGTTGCTTTAATTGTTCGGCAAAATTCGTGAGCTTTCGTTGACAACGAAGCGCCAGTCCTCGTAGCTGATAAAAAACAATGACGTTCTGCGCCAAATCCGGGTCAACCAGGAGCTCCTCAAGATGCTTCAGCTTCTGTTGCAATCTGGCGGCACTCCCTTCCTGTTGCTTGATCTTGTCCTGAAGCCTGAACTGCTCCTTGCGCATACCGGCGAATTTTTTCTTGAGCGCCGCTCGATTCCAATACAGGTCCAGCAATTTCTCGCTGTCCTGCGATTTTTCCTGCGAATTTCCGAACATTGCGGCGAGGCTCGACAATCCGTGCTCCTTATACATAATCCACGCTAATCGGGCGAGGCGATGAGGACTACTCTGCACGAATAATGGCAAGTGAAACCGTGTCAATCCTTGACTGAATCGACAGTTTTCGGATCTGTGGCCGGCCGCTTGCCGGGAACTGTGACTAGCGTTCGAGGATTAGGTGGCCCTGATCCATAAGGTATTCCAGCCACTTGTTGAGGACGACATTGCGACGCCATCGCCGGTCGAGTTCTTCCCTGTGCACGCCCGACGGCCGGTTGAATTCCGCATGGCGATAATCGCTGCACAGACTCATCGCCTCCGCCAGCTGTCCATCCAGGTAGGCCCGAACTTTCATGTCCGGTTCGGCAATACGCCGTTCAGACTCATAAAAGAAATACGATAGTGACAGCGTCACCGTGTACTGGGTCCGATCGATAATTTCGACGTGCAAGTCACAGGCGCCAGCAACACGCGATCGATAATATCCATCAAGTCGTTCAAGCTCGGGAACTAATTGTTGCAGACGCAAATAATTACTTTCATAAAGAGACATGAGGCCGACGAAACTTCGCGGCCTTGCAATCGTCTCGGGTACGAGTTGGTATTCGAGCAACATCAGGTAAATATATCACAGCAACCGCTATTCGAAAGGCATGCAATAATAGTTCCGCTTTTTGCGTTTTTGAAAAAAATTATGGTCGAACTCTGCGTTCAACACCTGTACTATCTAGAATTCTACTCGCGATTTCCTCGATCGAGAACTCTGTTGTGTCGACGTTCGGGATCCCGTAGCGTTTGAATATTTTCTCAGACTCTCTTAACTCGTAGCGTACTTGCTGCGCAGATGAATAACGGCCAAGCGCCCTTCGCTCCTTCCGAATTTGTTGTAGCCGCGTCGGTGCAATTGTCAGGCCAAACAATTTCTGTTTCTGTTTCACCAAAATATCCGGCAATTTGCCACTTTCCAATTCTTCATCGATAAGAGGATAGTTCGCCGCATAGACACCATATTGCAAAGCGAGGTACAGGCATGTCGGAGTCTTGCCCGAACGGGAAACGCCAACGAGAATAACGTCGGCCATTTCGTAATTTCCGGTAATGCCACCGTCGTCATTCGCCAGGGCAAAGTTAGTTGCCTCAATGCGCTTCATATAACTTTCGATATCGCTCATACCGTGTGCACGGCCGGCCGTGTGAGTTCCCTTTTGTTTGAATTCCTTCTCCAACGGCTCCAAAAAGACGTCGAAGATGTCGAGGTGCAATCCGTTCGCCTCTTTGACGATCGCCCGGAAGTCATCCTGCACAAGCGTCGAAAACACGACCGGCCGGGCGCGTTCTGCTTTTGCCACCTCGTTGATTTTTTCTACAGCCTCGTGTGCCTTGTCATCGGTATCTATAAATGGCACAGTCACGTGCCGAAATTCCTGTCGATCGAATTGCGTAAGGAGGCTGTGTCCGAGCGTTTCAGCGGTTACACCGGTCTTATCAGACAGAAAAAAGACAGTACGTTTAGTCATTGTAATTGGTCCGGGTTTGCAGAAATATGCAGACCACGACCTTGCCGCGCATCAATTTCATTCGATTGTCCATGTCCAGATAATTAACACAAGGGAGCTGATGTTGGAGCCATACGTTATCACGCTTGACTCGCTTGGAATGCAAGACGTTGAAATTGTTGGAGGCAAGAATGCCTCGCTGGGCGAGATGATCAGTAATCTGGCCAGTCTTGGCGTCGCAGTACCTGGTGGATTTGCGACGACTTCAGCGGCATACCGCGACTTTCTGCAAAACGCCGGGCTCGACGAACGTATTGCCGGCGTCCTGAATGGGCTCGATGTCGATGATATCGACGCACTCACAGACGCGGGAAAATCGATTCGGGACTGGATTGTCGATTCACCGTTGCCCGACAGGCTTACGGACGAACTGGGCATGGCTTTGAAAAAAATGTCCGGCGGCAAGGATATCGCAGTCGCGGTTCGGTCGTCGGCCACGGCCGAGGACCTTCCTGATGCCTCTTTCGCTGGCCAGCAGGAGACTTTTCTGAACATCAGAGGCATCAATCGCCTGATTGAGGCATTGCACCAGGTATTCGCGTCGCTCTTTAACGATCGGGCAATCGCATATCGTGTACACCAGGGATTTGATCATTCCCTTGTTGCCCTGTCCGTTGGCGTTCAGTACATGGTTCGCAGCGATATCGGCTCGGCCGGCGTGGCGTTTACGCTCGATACCGAATCAGGCTTTCGGGATGCGGTGTTAATTACGTCATCCTATGGTCTCGGGGAGACGGTAGTGCAAGGAGCGGTCAATCCTGACGAGTTTTACGTTTATAAACCGGCATTGGAAACCGACCATTTTCCGATGCTGAGAAAGCACCTCGGCAGCAAAGCAATAAAAATGATTTACAGCAACGACCCGACTCCCGGCAAAACCGTTGACACTGTCGACGTCGACGAGTCCGACGCCGCGCAATTTTCATTAAGCGAGGAAGAGGTAATCGAGCTTGCGCGGACAGCAGTAACGATCGAGAACCACTTCAGCCGCCCGATGGACATCGAATGGGCCAAAGATGGTTCCGATGGCAAACTCTACATTCTTCAGGCGCGACCGGAAACGGTGCAAAGCAGGAGCGGTCGCACGATCCAGCGGTTTACGCTCCAAGACCGGTCTGCCGTACTCAGCAAAGGCCGGAGCATCGGGCAGAAAATAGGGACCGGCACAGCAAAAATTATTCGCAATGTCGGCGAAATGAGCCGTGTGCAACAAGGCGACGTCCTGGTATCGGATATGACTGACCCGGACTGGGAACCGGTAATGAAGCGCGCATCGGCTATCGTTACGAACCGCGGCGGCAGAACCTGTCACGCAGCAATAATTGCACGAGAACTTGGTGTTCCGGCCGTTGTCGGCTGCGGTGACGCGACGGAGAACATTGCCGACGGTACAGCAGTCACCGTAAGTTGCGCTGAGGGTGACGAGGGCTACGTTTATGAGGGCCTGCTGAAGTTTGAACGCACACAAATCGAGCTGGATTCATTGCCGGACATTGCCGTAAAAATCATGATGAACGTCGGTAATCCGGACAGGGCGTTCGACTTTGCCAGTATTCCGAACAAAGGAGTCGGACTGGCCCGGCTTGAATTCATAATCAACCGTATGATCGGCGTGCATCCCAAAGCTTTGCTCGATTATGAACAGCTCGACACCAGGACGCGAGAAGCAGTTGATGAGCAAATGGCAGGGTACGACGACCCGGTTGGGTTTTTCATCGATAAGCTGGCCGAAGGCGTCAGCACGATCGCGGCCGCTTTCGCTCCTGAGCCTGTAATCGTTCGCTTATCCGACTTCAAGTCCAATGAATATGCAAACCTCATCGGTGGTGAAGCATACGAGCCCAAGGAAGAAAACCCGATGCTCGGGTTTCGCGGTGCGGCTCGCTACGTGGCTGACAGTTTTCGGCCCTGCTTCGAACTCGAGTGCGCAGCGCTTCGCAAGGTGCGCGGAGACATGGGCCTTAAGAACGTCCAGATTATGATTCCGTTTGTCCGTACGGTGCAACAGGGAATTGATGTCATCGAACTGCTTGCCAGGAATGGTTTGAAGCGTGGCGAAGACGAACTCAAAGTCATCATGATGTCGGAACTACCGACGAATGCTTTGCTGGCCGACGACTACCTGGATCATTTCGACGGCATGTCGATTGGTTCCAATGATATGACTCAGTTGACGCTTGGTCTTGATCGCGATTCTGCACTGATCGCCGAAATTTTTGACGAACGTGATGATGCCGTGAAAGCACTTCTGAAAATGACTATTTCAGCATGCAAGGCGAGGAATAAATATATCGGCATCTGCGGCCAGGGTCCATCCGATTATCCGGACCTTGCGAAATGGCTTGTCGAGCAAGGCATCGAAAGCATGTCCCTGAATCCGGACACCGTAATCGAGACCTGGATGTTCCTGGCTGGTGAAACGGTCTGATATATCGCCCGTCCGACCGCCACGGATGGCGGAAGTGCAGATGTTGCAGGAGCATTCATCTGCCTGGCGGGCGATTCCTGATCAAAAGCTGTCGTATCTGGAATGTCGTTGCCAGCGGACCCTGGGCAGCCACAACCCCGATATGATGCCCACCAGTAATACCAGCGCACCGCTCAAGAACCAGTAGCGGGTTTGTTGAGTGCTGAGTTCCTGATTCTCCTGCTCAAGGATGTTTGTCTTGATCTCGACATCGGTCAGTTGCTGTCGCAACTCCTTGTTCTGACCATCGATTGACAGGACATTTGCAGCTGTCCGCCTGATCTCCGCCAATTCTGACTCGAACCTGTCTCTCTCGGTCTCGAGTTTTCTAATCTGCCGGTTGGCGCTGTCGTATTCCGCTTTTATGGCCTTGAGCTGAGAGCCCATTGAAGTTCCCTGGGCATTGGCACTGGTCAGTTGACTCGTCAATGTCTCCAGTTGTTCGCGGGCGGGCGGTTCCGACATCAGGTAGCGGCTGAGTACCCAGCCTTCCGTGCCGCCTCCTGTCCTTACTCTTGAATAGCCTGCCTCCTCGTCGCGCTCGAGGACGTCGAGCTGTGTACCGCTGATAACCATCAGTTGAATCGCATTACTGCTGCTCGGGCCCGAGCGCAGCATGATCTCGAAATGGTCGCTCACCCAGGCCGGCGCCGCGAGCGTCTTCACGACAGCAAGCAGACCGCAGCCGAGGAAACAGACAATTTGCCAAACTGGTCTCTTGATCATTGTTTCACTTCGCCCAATGCCAATGCTGCCAACTATAAGGCAAGCGCATTTTAGGTACCAGCGGGACCTGGTGGTCCAATAAGGCTATGTTGGTGGGCGCAGAGCTACGCGGCAGACTTTGTCGGCAAATACTGACACTTTATTCCGTCAGATGGCGCAGCGTGTGTGCGTGCGCTTCCCAGTTTCGTCCGTCGAATGTGTCAATGGTCATCGACGTGACGGTCCCGGGATCCAGACAACGTGCATTGACACTGTAACCGTCGGGATTGGACCGCGGTACGTAGAACGACTTGACGCCACACACGCCGCAGAAAAAGTGCCTGGCGACACCGGTATTGAATTGATAGGTCGATAGGTCGTCCTGGCCGCTAACGAGTCTGAATGCGTCCTTACGCACGATCAGATGCAGGAACCCGGTCAAACGACAAATGCTGCAATTGCACTCATTGACTTCGAGGTCCCCCGGCGCTTCCACTTCAAATCTGATGCGGCCGCAGTGGCAACCGCCCTTATGAATCGTCATTTTCTTTCTGAATACCCTGCTTGCGCCAGACCGCTAACAGATTGTTCGCAGGCATTGCGTACAGTCTCTCACGGTGCATCATTGATTCGTCAGCGAAATCATCCAGGTCTTCCAGATTGCGAATTCCCATCACAGGGTCCTGGCTACGCAACGATCGGTCGAAGTCTTTATTGCTGTCGCTACTGAACTCCCCATCCTCATTGAACGGCCCATAAAGACAAAACACGCCATCATCCGACAGAAGCCGCCCGGCAACATCGAACATGCAACGCACGGCCGACATACTCATGATATGGGCCGTATTCGCCGCAAATACGCCATCGTATCTACCATTGACGCCCTTCGCCTGTTTCACGTCCAGCAATATCGGATTCCGTACGTTCGGCAGCCTGGCGTCTGCTATCCATGACCTGATGCCCGGATGGTTTTCGGCGAGATCACTTGTTTGCCAGGTCAGCCATGGCATCGCCTCAGCGAAAAACACGGCGTGTTGACCGGTACCGGAGCCTATCTCAAGTACCGAGCCGCAATCGCGCAACTCGATCTCGAGTACATCCAGAATCGGCTGTCTGTTTCGACCGGATGCCGGCGCGTTCGGCTTACCCGTCATGCTTCTTTACGCAATACACTCTGATTAAAAAGCACGTCACGATAATACGAAAGCTCGGCAATCGAATCCCTGATATCCGCCAGCGCCCGGTGCGCCGACTCTTTCTTAAAACCGTTCGCAACATCCGGCGCCCAGTTTTGCGCGAGAATTTTCAGCGTGCTGACATCCAGGTTTCTGTAATGAAAGAACGCTTCAAGTGTGGGCATCTGGCGCGCAAGGAAACGGCGATCCTGACAAATACTGTTTCCGCACATCGGGGACGCGCCGGCGGCAACATGCTTATTGAGTAGCTTGAGCGTCTCGAACTCCGCTTCCTGCATGCTCGTGTCGCTTGCTAACACTCGAGCGGTTAGTCCGGACTCGCCGTGTTGGCGAGTATTCCATTCATCCATCGCATCCATGGATTCCCGGCTCTGGCGTATCGCGATTACCGGCCCCTCGGCCAGTTCGTTCAACCGGCTGTCAGTGACGACTGTTGCGATTTCGATTATGTGGTCGGAGATCGTGTCAAGCCCCGTCATTTCCAGGTCAATCCAGATCAGGTTTGTCGGTGACTCTCCCGCCCGATTATCATTTTCGTCAGTCATTCACACCTCTTTTGCGGACTCCCTGCAAGCGGCCGTTTGATAGTGGCCTGCGGGTCAGATTCAGTAGTGTACCGCGACGAGGGATGCAAGGCCGCCTGCATCACGGCATACTCTTCCCCGATGCACGCACTGAGCCCAAGAGCTGAATGACGATGCCGCTGTCCAATGGACAGGAGCCACTCGTCGTGGCAACTTTTAGCCGCCGAATGGCGCTCCAACTCGCGAGTGGCGAGAAAGTCAGCGCCCGTGTAAAAGGCAGACGGTTGCGGCCGGTATGTGGCGATCGTGTCGAAGCCGAACCCATCGTCAACGAGCCCGAGTGGCTCATTACGGGTCTTTTGCCGCGCACGAATGAGCTGTGCCGTCCCAGTACCCGTGGCAAGGCGGAAGTACTTGCTGCGAACCTGAGCCTTCTCGCGGTCGTAACTGCCGAGCAACCGGCGCCCGACTGGTTCATTGTTGATCGATACCTTTGCGCGGCGGAGCTGATGGGTGTCTCCGCCGCGGTCATTTTTAACAAAACCGATCTGGCACAACCCGGCACCGGCGCCAGGGACGCGTTGCAAGACTATGAACGCATCGGCTACCAAACGGTGCTTTGCAGCGCCAGGTCCGGGAGCAATTTGGACGCGTTACAGATCATTCTCGCCAAGCAGACTGCGATCATTGTGGGCCAGTCCGGCGTCGGCAAATCCAGCCTGATTAACCGCCTCGCCGAGAACGCCGATTTGCCTACCACCGCCGTTTCCGAAGGCAGCGGTGAGGGCCGTCATACCACGGTCAACTCCGTCATGCTGGCGTTACCGAATGGTGGCGCAGTCATCGACTCGCCCGGCGTGCGCGACTATGCACCAAGCACAGACAATGTGGTTGACGTGATACGAGGCTTTCGGGAGATCGCCAAATTCGGCGCAGACTGCAAGTTTTCAGACTGCCGTCATCTTCGCGAACCCGACTGTGCAGTCAAAGCTGCAATTGAGGCCGGACAAATCAGTGCACGGCGATATGAAAGTTACAAACGCCTGCTGGCATTGACGAAGAAGCTGACTGAGAAGAAGTACTAGTACTCCGTCAAGGTGATATTGACGGAGTACTAGTGGTCAAACCCTGATCAACCCGGCGGCCAGCTGAATATTCGGCCGCCCAAAAGATGCAAATGAATATGAAAGACGGTTTGTCCTGCCGCCGCGTTGCAATTCATCACAACCCGGTAACCATCCTCACTGAAACCCACCTCTTGCGCCACTTCTTTGGCGGCGACGTAAAGATTGCCGATCTCTTCCCTGTCGGAATCAGTCAGGTCGTTGATAGTCGCAATGTGTTTGCGCGGAACGATCAGAACGTGGGTTGGCGCCTGTGGATTGATATCGCGAAAGGCAAGTACTTTATCTGTCTCATAGACGATGTCAGCGTTGAGTTCTCCTGAGACAAACTTGCAGAAAAGGCAGTCAGCGTCATTCATTTGGAATTATTAGCTCCCGAAAAAGAGTCGGCCATTGGTCGACTATTGGTCGACGGATCGGCGCCCGAAAAATGCATGCGACAAGGTGCCACCATCGATGTACTCCAGCTCCGCGCCAAGTGGCACTCCATGGGCAATACGGCTGGCCGGTACATTGTGCCGGCTGGCCATGTCGGCCAGAAAATGTGCCGTCGCATCGCCTTCGACGGTCGGATTTGTTGCAATGATAAGTTCCTTGACCTCCTCACCGGCCAGACGCTTTTCGAGGGCCTCCAGCCCCAACTCTTCCGGGCCGACGCCATCGAGCGGTGACAGGTGTCCCATCAGCACAAAATAAAGTCCACGGTAGCCAGTAGCATCTTCAACTGCCATCACATCTGCCGGTGATTCGACGGCGCACAGCAGGGATCCATCACGGCCTGATGCGCTGCAGATGTTGCAAAGTTCATGCTCGGTAAACATCCGGCAGCGAGTGCAATGGCCTATCCCGGAAACGCCGGACTCCAACGCCGTGGACAATTCCTTCGCACCGTCTCGATCGCGCTCAAGCAGGTGAAACGCGATTCTTTGCGCAGACTTTCTCCCGATACCCGGCATACATTGCAGGGCATCGATGAGACGGATCAGGAGCGGGGAATAAGACACGCAGTTGTCGACTATTAGAAAGGCAACTTCATGCCGGGAGGGAGGCTAAGGCCCGATGCTACGCCTGAGAATTTTTCCTGAATCGTTTTTTCAACGCGCCGAATTGCGTCATTGAATGCAGCAATGATCAGGTCCTCGAGCATCTCCTTGTCATCACCGATCAGCGATTCGTCGATTTCCAGGGCTTGTACCTGATGCTGACAGGTCATCGTGATCTTCACCATGCCGGCACCTGACTCGCCCGTCACAGTGAGCTTGCCCATTTCCTCCTGGGCCTTTTTCATGTCGGCCTGCATTTGCTGGGCCTGTTTCATCAGCTGGCCGATGCCCCCTTTCATGCTTTGCTCCTGACTAGTCGGTTGACGACGGCTGCTTGTCGGACGCCTGGGTCTCACCCGACGCCTTACGTATCAGTTCGATGGAGTCCGGATTCAGTTGCGCACCGAACATATCCTGTAACGCTTTGACGTTTGGATCGGACTCGAGTGACGCCCGGGCGGCCTCCATTTCCTCGTCGACCCGCCTGGCTTGCTCCTGTATCGGCGTGTCCGGGGCAGACTTCGCGACGGTTATTTGAACTCGCAGCGATTCGCCGAACCTGTCGGATACCGCCGCGGCAAGTGCTTTTTGCCGTGACTTGGTCAACAGCGACTCCGAGCGGCTGTCCAGATTGAAATACAGAGTACGGTTTTCGCGACGCAGGTACGCGCAGTTGCTCGCAAGCAGTTTGTTGGCGCCTGTCAGGTTCAGCTCGTTGATCAGGACACTCCAGTCCGGGTCCTGCCACTCCGACTTTTCCCTGACGGGCTCCTTCGCCGTATTGGCGACCGGAGAAAGCGGGGCCGATTTCGATCCGGCATCGCCCGTGGAATTAGCCCTTGCCTGCAGACCAGGACTGTTCGCATTGCTGCGTCTCGCCGCTCCGGGCGGTTGAAACGCCAGCATCCGCAAAAGCGTCATCTCGACGCCAGATCTCGGGTCCGGTGCTAGATGAAGATCACGTCGGCCCAGTAATGCTGTCTGATAAAAGAGCTGTACGTCTTCGGCCGCCATGTTGGCCGAGAGTTCCGCAAGTTCTCCCTCGCCGAGATCGTCCTCCATGTCCGTCGCCCCCACGACCTGATAGACAGCGATTCGCTGCAGGGACCTCGCAAGATCATCCAGCAGCCGGGCATAGTCGGGAAACTGCTGGTCAATTTCGGCAATGGCATCGAGAAGCCCCGGAGCGTCGCCGGTTGCAAGAAGTCCTAACAGTGCTGAGACGTGTTGCCGGTCGATCGTGCCCAACATCACACCGACGGGTTCTTCCAGGACATCTCCACCGCAATAAGCAATCGCCTGGTCAAGAAGACTCAGCGCATCACGCAGACTGCCGTCTGCCGCCCGCGCCAGCATCGCCAAAGCCGGTACTTCAGCCTTGACCTTTTCAGCTTCGCAGATATGCGCGAGGCGGTCCTTTATCAGCTTCGGTGTCAGGCGCTTCAAATTAAACTGCAGGCATCGCGACAAAACGGTCACCGGAAGTTTCTGGGGATCGGTGGTGGCCAACAGAAACTTGACGTGCGGCGGCGGTTCTTCAAGCGTCTTCAGCAGTGCGTTGAACGAACTCTTCGACAGCATGTGCACTTCGTCGATCAGATAGACCTTATAGCGACCGCTCGCCGGCGCGTACTGCACGTTGTTCAGGAGGTCGCGCGTATCCTCGACTTTGGTCCTCGATGCCGCGTCTACTTCGATCAAATCGACGAAGCGGCCTTCGTCGATCTCCACGCAGGCCGAACATTTGCCGCACGGACTTGCAGTAACACCTGACTCACAGTTCAGCGCCTTGGCAAGAATGCGTGCAATCGTCGTCTTGCCAACGCCACGTGTTCCGGCAAACAGGTAGGCATGGTGCAACCGCCCGCTTTCCAGAGCATTGGTCAGTGCCTGCAGAACATGCTCCTGCCCCACCGTCTCAGAAAAGTTTTTCGGGCGCCATTTTCGGGCGAGAACGAGATAACTCATATTTGTTAGCGTTTTGTCTGTGAAGATCGATTGCCGGCCAGATCGACCAGTGTAACCAATGGGGCACTGTCGACAAACCACAATTTCCTGCGAGAAGGCCCGCGCCAGCCCGTCCCCGGCACCCGGTGTCACCGCTGCCGCTGCTCCCTTCCGGGCCTGACGGGGTTCACGGCTGACCGTCGCGGGGGAGCCGACGCGGACCGACGGCGATTATGACTCAGAGGCCGGGCCGATTGCTACGCCCGCTTGAGCGGTCGCCTGCCAGGCTGCGCATTCCTCGCAGACCGGCCATCCATTGACATTGCCTCGACCCGGATGCCATCGTCACGGCGCTATGCAGCCTCTCATATCAAGCAAACTGCCGGACGTGGGCACGACGATATTTACGGTCATGAGCCAGCTCGCTCTCGACTGCAATGCCATCAATCTTTCGCAGGGTTTTCCAAGCTTCGAACCACCCGATGACTTGCTGTCATTGATCGAGCACTATCTGCGCTCAGGCGCCAATCAATATGCGCCGATGCCCGGCGTGCCGGCATTGCGGGCAGCCATCGCCGCGAAAGTTGCGAGTCTCTACGGCAGGTCGGCCGATGCGGACACGGAAATAACCGTGTGCGACGGAGCGACCGAAGGGTTGTTCAGCTCGATTCAGGCGATCGTGAGGCCTGGAGACGATGTGATCGTTTTCGACCCGGCATACGATTCGTACGAGCCTGCGATCACGCTCGCGGGCGGCCGAACGGTGCATATTCCACTGATCAACCCTGGCGATGGCTTTGATTTTCACATCGACTGGCAGCGTCTCGCCGACACAGTAGGCGATAAGACGCGCCTCATCGTTCTCAATTTCCCGCAGAATCCGATCGGCTCGATTCTGGCAGCCGCGGATCTCGACTTACTGGCCGAAATTGTGCGCGATACCAAAATACTCCTGCTCTCCGACGAGGTTTATGAACACATCGTATTCGACGGCGCCAGACATCAAAGCATGTTGATGCACGATGAACTGTGGCAACGAAGCCTGGTCATTTCTTCCTTTGGCAAGACCTATCACGCGACGGGATGGAAAGTCGGCTATTGCATCGCACCGGCGCCGCTGACCGAGGAGTTTCGAAAGGTGCATCAGTTCAACTGTTTCGCAGTTGTGACGCCGATTCAGCATGCACTCGCGGACTTCATGACAACCGCGCCGCAGCATCACCTGCAACTGGCGGCCTTTTACCAGGCAAAACGGGACTATTTCTGCAATCTCGTGACTGCATCTCGTTTCGAGTTCGAGCCGGCAAAAGGCACGTTCTTTCAGACCCTGGACTACTCCGCTATCAGCGACGAGGACGACGTCTCTTACGCCAGGCGACTGACCAGGGAGATCGGCGTCGCCTCAATACCGATATCGGTATTCTGCGAAGAGCCGCTGCCTGGCAACAAGCTGCGCTTTTGTTTTGCGAAAGACGATGCCACGCTGGCAACTGCGGCCGAAAAGCTCTGTCAACTCTAGTCGCCCCGATGAATGGCCCAGCTTCAGGCAGCCGAAATGCAGTATATTCTGCTCTTCAGTACTAATAGCCGCTGCAGACAATGAAAGAAATCCTTGTACCCATTTCGCCCGGTGAGCTACTCGACAAGATTACGATCCTGGAGATCAAATCCGAGCGTATCGATGATCCGCAAAAGGTGGCAAATGTCCGTCACGAACTTGAATTACTGAGCACGGCCTGGTCGGGCTCCGTCGCGGAGGAAAAGGTCATTGCAGGCCTTCACCAGCAATTGAAAACAATCAATGAGGAACTCTGGGAAATCGAAGATGATATCCGCGACGAGGAACGGCAAAACAGATTCGGGGAAAGGTTCATTGAGTTAGCACGAGCCGTATATGTCACGAACGACAAACGCGCGCAGGCGAAAAAGGATGTAAACCTGCATCTCGGCTCGGAGATCGTCGAGGAGAAGTCGTACCAGGACTACAGCTAAAGCTCGCCGTCAGCACTCGTTGGACAGAATGGGGTGATTGATGATGTGCCCAACTTTTTGGTGGGATGGTGGATTGTGGATCATGGCGCCGAGAACCAAGGGTGCTTGCCGAATTGATCCCGAGGAACTGACTCGCCCCGGGTCACGTACCACTCAAATCCCTTTCCAACGGACACCAGGTATTTCTTAAGCATGGGGCGAAGGCGAAGTCTGTGGAGTAACCAACGGACTACTACAGGGATATTCTGAAGCGTGTGTGGAAAGACCGTTATCTTGAGACTGCAGTTCCGCTCATCGACGGGTGAAATGCGCCACGAAACGAATGATTTCCCGCCGTCACGCGTTCCGATCTCAAGATCGTAGCCTGACCCCTCAAACCACCGAAGAAAGCGACGCTCATAAATCCACCCACTCAGATAATGAACCTCATCACGTGAATCTGGTCCGGGCCAAACGCGTACAGGGTTGCTCCTACAAAAGGGATGGCAGAGTTCGAGGTTGCCGGGCATCGATATGACATCCCAGACCTTCTCAGCCGGCGCCGCGATTGGCTGCGCCATCGAGACAGGCCATTTGAATCCGGGTATGGGTTCTTGCGTTGGCATATTGGCCGACACTCTTACGCAAACGCGAGCTCAACGCAATGTCCGCCGACAGTGCCCCTCAAATACCAGACTTCGTCAAAGCACGCCTCAAATTTGTTAGAATTCGATGAACACGGTAGGCTTTAGATATTGATTTACCTGTCCTTCAAACGTAGTTCCGTGGGCGATTAGCTCAGTTGGGAGAGCGCTGCAGTCACATTGCAGAGGTCACTGGTTCAAGCCCAGTATCGCCCACCAATTTAATCAATCATTCGTACAAATCAATCCGAACTAATTCAGACCTCAGTAAGAGTGACCTGCTCCCCTGTAGCCGGCCAAGGGTGAGCTTAGTAAATTCCGTTTGCTGACGTTTCTGATGCCAAGTATCGGTCAACGGCGGATATACGCAAATAGTCAGACAACACCGGTCGTCAGCCGATTCGCCGGCCGGGATCCGTGTTACCAAGCAGCTACCTTACATAATATGTGACGCAATCACATGTCATGGGCGTGATGCAGACAAACGAAATTAGCACTGATTTCTGGCAGATTGGAACAACTAATAACAATGTTGATTGAATGACCCGAATGACGTGGTGAATACCGCCATGAATAGAGGGACTCACATCATGCCCAAAGCCAGTCGGATGACGCTGTTAACCATCGGTATGCTGCTGCCGGCGGCAGGATTTGCCGATGATGTGCAACCCTCCAACACCGTCAGTGAACCGCTGCCAGCGGTAACGCTCTCCGTAGAAGCGTTGCACGCAGAGTCGGGGTATACATCCCGCCGGCATTTGTTTCATCCAGTCGAAGCACTGGCCTACTCAGACGACTGGCCGCGAGCAATCGCCGATGTCGATTTCCAGGACGACAGTGCTTTGGCGCGCGTTAGCAAGCTTCGCAATTTGTCGCTGTTGACCTTGGCAGAAATCGGGCAGACACGGCTGTTTCTCGGGGTCAATGACGAGGGTTTGCTGGGCCTGCATTTCAACGCCCTTCCGCGCAATGGCGATAAGCGCTATCTGGAGGTGGTCCGAATGCCCTACCTCAAGGAAAACGAGCCGGACGACGAGGTCAGGCAGTTGGGACCGGAGTCGAACTAGCCGTTACCGACGTTTGGCCAGCCAAAATTTTGTCCTGAGCCGGATCATCGTCGGCCCGATCGAGCGTGGCCGGGCGTTCAAATGCTCTCACCCCGATCAGTATTTCCACAACTATATCAAGCGCTTACAACACCGCTTACCCGGTTACTGTTTTTCGCGGGAGCCCTTTAGTCTACCTCGTTCAGGTTCAAGACCCGGCTGTTTACGCTGCCGCGCTGGCGGAGATGAACGACGCGCTTGGAAATCCGGGTGTGCTGCGCCTCGTCGCTATGCGCTCGGGCAGCCGAGCCGTCACCCATGCCGTCCTGAATGGCGGTGATGATTTCCCCTCAGTAAACGAGTACATGGACAAGCTGTACGCCAGCGATGCGTTCCGCACGTTCGCATCAAAAGTCGGCGATATTCGCTCCGTCGTGCACATCGAGTCATATCGCAAGGTCGGCGCCTGGGGCTACTAGGTACCGATGAGTAGCTGAGGCCCGGTCAGGCTCTGATGATCTGCCGGGTCCAGTTTGAGAATTGGCCGTTGACCCTATGTTTTGGGGAATTCTCGGCTAGTGAACTTCTTTTTCTTGATACTGCGCGGCCTGGTGCGTGGGGCTTGTTTCTCCAGCAATTCAGCGATCTTCTCAAGGGTACGGTCCATGGACTCTGACAGCCCAACCAATTGTCTTAAGCGCTCGTCAATCACTTCCGCGATGGCATGGTCAATGCCGGACACTGGTGTTTTGCCAGCCGTCGAAAAGAGCCCAAGGTTCGGCAATGGAACCGTCTCATCTGTGCTGGAGACGTCGCCGAACTCGCCAATCTTCTTTTTCGAAGCGGATGTAGACATGGATGACCCGCGAATATTCATCTAGCTCACGTTCAAGTACAGCATACCAAGCCCGCTACCGATGTGATCCAGTAGGCAATTTGCCTGCTCCGAGTGGGCCTTTAACTGACCGGAAGTGGCCGACCTCTGCCTGTCACGACCTCATTTTTCTAGTCGATTGAGTGACTGCTCCTGAGCCGTCGTTCAGATCCGGTTGTTTGTATGATTGGATTTGAGTAGGTAGGGCCATCCCTGGCCCAGCAACTCCTAACCGGCCACACGTGTGAAGAGCGCAAATATTGCACCGACAATCGCAAGCGCGATCCCGAACAGGATAACGAAGGCGATCACTCCGTGGATCCCTTCTTTATGGGCTCCCTTTCTGACGCCGACAATGATGGCGTAAATCAGGGCAAGAGCAACGGCGACCTCAAACATGCCGAACCGCCTAGCGAGGATAAGTTACCTCTCCTACCTTTATTTTAGCTGAAGATTTGGCCGTCCCTGGCCTTGCCAGTTTCAAAACTGACTAGGAAAACGAGATTCAGCATCTATACTTGATGTTGAAGCCTGACCGATGCTGGAAATAGCCCACGGTATCATCGCGGTTACAGCATCGGGAAATCGGAGTTGACTCCACGAAATGGCCTTCTGGCTCCTCTAACAGGCAATAAATGTGACATTTGACGCTTTTCCTAAAGGGGGTTTGCGATGGCTAAGACTGAAACCGTAAAATATACATTCACAGTCAAGGAAGAGTCGCCTTCGGGCGGTGAAGCGCCCACTTTTCTGATGTGCGAACCCAGGACACATGAATTGGGCTTTCTCGGTCGTGAGGGATTTCTCACAATTGAGCTTTTTCCGGGCACGTCTGTTGACAGAGCTCAGGACATTGCCAGATATCTCAGGGAGAACGTATCCGGGATTGGCGTCACGACACTCTGAAAATGAAACTCCGTCAGAGCCACTCATCAAAGCGGCCAAGCGTTGAAAATTGGACGTGTGCGCAGAACGCGGCACACCACTATCCCAAGCCGAAAAAGAGCAAAAATCATTGTGGGCCGATTCGGCAATAGCCAGGCATGGGTCCGGTCACGATCGTTCTCTACAGGCCATCTCAGGCGGTCGATTTGCTTCACTTGTCTCGAGAAGTATAGGCGCCTGTATCAGACCGAGTTTCCTCATATATTTTTCTATCGCTTGCAGCGTGTCTTGAATTAGGATCTGCGTGTATATCTTTCTTCCGTCGTTGTCGATTACGCAGGGCGACTCGCGACGTTTCGTTGTGAAACCGATGGGCGTGCGCCGCCATTGAAGCGGCGGGGCTGTCGATTTCGCGATAACTTGTGGCGTGTAACGAGGGTCCATCTTCCAGTGCTTTTGTCCAACTGCTAGCTCGCCGGCAAGCATGAATAGCCCCCCGCACAGAGCATCGATGTCCGCTCTGACCTGTTTTTTCGTTTTGCCGGTTTCACCCGCAATCCAGTCGGCGAGATGCCAGGCTGTTTGAATATAGTCGATTGCGGCATAGGTCCAGGCGGTGGCGTCATTTTTAGGTTGATTGTATCGGTCCGCGTCATGCCTCGCTTTTTCGAGTAACGTAGCAGCGGTCTTAATGCCAAACGCATACTTGGACATTCGATGTCTCCAAGCGACTCGCTATCGTAATTAAGCGCCGACGATTTTCGAATTATAGTAGGGATTCTGTATCGCGACGTACGGCCCGACCTATGATCCGCCACCAAGCAAGCTAGGCAATCTGATCATCAATTTCGCCAGCATCCCGAGCCTCCCAAACCTGATCGGCCAGTTCCTAATCAACCAGCTGTGCCAAGTGTCACGGAGAACGGGACGGAGTATCTATATCGGGTCGTCCTCTGCCGGTCGCCATCGTGACATCTCAACGGCAGCTCTAAGGCCGGCACCCGCCATTCAGTTCCGATGAAGTCTGTTTGTACGGTCGAGTTGTCATACATCAGGGTCAAGGATGGCCCATGTCGCTATAATCAGTGTCAGACAAGGAGTCTGCAGATGACAAATTCTGATCACGACTGGATTGAATACTGGGCGGTATTTACTGACGCGGGCGGCATTGTCCAGTCAAATGAGTATTATTCTGAGTGGACAGCGCGGCAATTTAAGCACGTGATGGAGCAAAAACTGAAGGCGGCAGATATTCATGATGCAAAGCTTTGGATAGAACACGGCCGCTATGACGGAATGGTTTACCCGAATCACCGCAAAAACATGAACAACTGGGAATTACCGCCAGCCTGGCGGCTGTAACAACATCAGGTTTCTACTATGTACGGAGCCAATGTGATTCGCGCCAGTCGGCACGTGGAACCCGGATTCCTCATCGGCCACTTTGAGCCGACCTATCTCTCGACGTATCGGCAAGGGGAATTCCCCGCCCGTGTCGACGCGGCGCTCGCGGAACTAGAAGACTGCTGCGCCTGCCCCCGCAATTGCCATGTAAACCGGCTGCTCGATAAAGCGCGTGTCTGCAACACCGGCCGGCACGCCATCGTCTCAAGCGCCTTCCCTCATTTTGGTGAGGAGGATTGCCTCAGGGGCTGGCATGGCTCGGGAACGATCTTCTTTGGGCTGTGCAATCTGCGCTGCGTCTTTTGCCAGAACTGGGACATCTCCCAGCAACACGCCGAATCCGAGTGTTCCGCGGAAGACATCGCGAAGCTGATGCTTCAGCTTCAGGATCGCGGCTGTCACAACATCAACTTTGTCACACCGGAGCACGTCGCCCCCCAGATCGTCGAGGCAATCGCGGCAGCCGTGCCTCTGGGTCTCAAGGTGCCCATCGTCTATAACACCAGCGCCTATGACTCGCTGCAATCACTCAAGCTTATGGAGGGGCTGATCGACATCTACATGCCCGACTTCAAGTTCTTCGAATACGAGTCTTCGAGGAGTTACCTGAAGGCGAAAGACTATCCGGCGCGCGCCTGCGAGGCCATCACGGAAATGCATCGCCAGGTTGGGAATCTGCGCTTCGGCGATGACGGACTCGCCCGGCGCGGATTGTTGGTGCGCCACCTCGTCATGCCGAATCATGTGGAGGACGCGCGCAAGATATTCAAATGGCTGGCGGATGAAATCTCGCCGGATACCTATGTCAACATTATGGACCAGTACCGCCCGCTTCATCAGGTGGGCAACATTTCCAAATACGATGCCATCAACCGGCGGCCGAGTGCTACGGAATTGGACAAGGCCTTTGCAGCCGCCAGGCAGGCCGGTCTCTGGCGATTTGATGAGCGCCGGTAGGCGGTCGACGAGTGGGCAACAGACCGGCGTCCGCGTTGAATGTTACGCTCGGTACCGCGGCGAGTTCACACTGTATTGCGACGTATGAAGAATTCCACACAGACGGCCAGGCGAAAGTCAGACAGCTGGCAACATCGCGCTACATTCCGGTTCTATGAAGAACTGAATGATTTCCTCCCGCCGGACCGGCGCAAGATCGCCTTTGACTACGCCTTCAACGGAACTCCTTCGGTGAAGGACAGCATCGAGGCGATTGGCGTGCCTCACCCTGAAGTCGATCTGATTCTGGTTGATGACGTATCGGTGGGGTTCGATCATCTGTTAAACGGCGGCGAGCGCGTCGCAGTCTACCCGATGTTCGAACGCGTCGACATTTCTTTATTAACCCGCCTGCGCCCGAATCCTTTGAGGGAACCCCGCTTCGTGCTGGATGTGCACCTCGGGAAGCTGGCCCGTTACTTGCGATTACTCGGCTTCGATACGATCTACGACCGCGACTATGATGACACGACGATAGCGGCTATCTCCAGAAAGGAGCGGCGCCTTCTCCTGACACGGGATAAGGGTTTACTCAAGCGCAATGAAGTTACACGCGGTTATTGGCTCCGAAATATACAGCCGCGGCTACAAATCGCGGAAGTAGTGCAGGCCTTCGATCTGCACAGGGTTGTGCGTGTTTTTTCACGATGCATGGTTTGCAACCATACCCTGGAGACCGTTGCCGAGGCTTCTGTTCGTGATGCGCTTCCGGCTGGCCTGCGCGGTCAGTTCAAGCAGGTGTCTCAGTGCCCCGGTTGTGGCCGGTTGTATTGGCCGGGCAGTCATTACGACAGGTTGGTCAATCTGGTGACTGACTTGATCCCTGTGTAATATACATGAGGAGTACTGTGGCGAGGTAGTGTGATGTCTGAACAAGAAGTTTCGTCCCCACGTATCAATGAACTGTCCTGGGGACGGAGTATCTATATCGGGTCGAGGCTGTATAAAAAGAGCCTCGATTTTGCTGTCAATGGGACAGCGCACCACATTGGCAATGAATCGCAAGCGACGAAGACTTCTGGTCCCACTTTAGTCACGTGTCAATCGAAATGCAGATCGCATTTACCACCGCTGATCGTGATTTTGCGTTTTCACACAGCCTCGGTCGACAGCGGCATGTCGCCATCGTATCACTTGATCGGCAGCTCCTGCGGGCATAATAGGCAAGTACACTGAACACGTTGCCGTCAATGACAACGTCATAGAGATAAAGTATGGTTATGACGCGCACACTGTTATTTTCATTGAGAAGATTACCCTCACAGCTCTGTATAATGGCGGTAGTATTGGTTGGACATGTGCAAGTGCCGGTACTATTCAGCCCAAGCATCTGCCAGCCGCCTGCCGATAGGATTCCTTTGCTTCATTTGCATACACTCTACCTTTTGCGTTTAAGATAAAGTGTTGCATCGATATCTGATGGGCATGTCCGATGAGCATTCACCCCCAATCCAATCAGATAGTTGACGCTGTGTGGGCAGGAAGACCGGACTGACCGCTTACCGATGGATCGTAGTATATGTTGTCGAAAACGGGAGATTCATAATATGTCCAGCGATAAAGAAGAATTGCAACGGGATTTTGCGAAGGACGAGCAGGAAGAGGACAGGATTATCTGGACCCAAGATACCGTGGTATTAAAGGAAAATACTGTCATACAGGAAAAAACGAGCAAGGCTGCTCAAAAGGCGAATCGCCTGGCGTGGGTCGCTATATGGGTTTCAGTTGTCGCTGTGGTGACTTCGGTAGTTAGCGCCACGTTTAACGTGTCCTTGTAAAAATGATCTGCCACACCACACACGCTTCCAGATCATCAATCTCACCCACCATTAGCACTGTGTAGACCGGATCTGTACGGTCCTCATCGCCGTGGCTGCATTGTTTCTATTGGTTGTTTTGGTCAAAATACTTGCGATCGGATTTGCCACTTCCGCTACGCTGGGTGTAGTGACGAATGGCGTAATATTTAGCAGGAAATGGTGGAAATGGTGTCAGGTTTATTTTCTGGTCCTCGGCCTTCCCTGACCGCGAGCTACGATCCGTCGGCCGGTACGCAGGGCGATTTGATCTTCAAATTTCTTATTCCCCGTTAGCTGATTTCGCTGAATGGCCGACCGGATAAAACCGAGTTCGGTAGCACTGGCTCCCTGAGCCACGAACTCTCGATACGCATATGCGCATTCAGCCCTTGTATTTCCAAGGTCCCTGAAGGTAACGTGCTCGTCGAGGAGACTACTGTCGCACAAGCCCGCGTGGCTTCTGTAACTGGACCATTCGTAGTCTTCCGGCGTCGTTACCATTGCTGCCCGAACAGGGTTGAGGTCAACGTAGCGGTGGCAGGCAAGTAAATAGGCATCCGAATCAATCAAACTTGCCTTAAACCGCCCTTCCCACAGCGAACCAGTTCGACGTTCGAGCTTGTTGACATGCCGCGTCTGTCGTGCGGCGAGAACTCGGATCAACTTGGAAACATTGTTTGCTACCTGTCTGGGGCTAATGAGCAAATGAACATGATTAGTCATTAGGCAATAGGCGTAGATGTCAATCGCTAGGTCATCTTTTATTTCCAAGAGGTTGGTGAGATAGTATTGATAGTCTTTAGGCTGAACGAAAACGGCCTTGCGGTCGTGTCCGCGCTGTACGATGTGTAGCGGTACGTCCGGGAGAAAGAGGCGGCGGTAACGCGGCACGACAATGGCTGGCCTGAATGTTGAATCGGGTCAACATACTTAACAAACTAATCAGGCTCTTTCACAGGCTCTTTTCTCTATATTAGTAGCAAAAATAAACCTGACACCATTTCGCCGTAGCAAAAATAAACCTGACACCATTTCGGACACCATTTCGCCATTTCGGCATCGGGAATTTACTGGCATCGTGTGATTGGGCTGTATAAGTCTAATTGTCACCCATCAATTTGCCGCCGGACCACCACGAAATGAACATGCCGAAAAAGACACCAAAAATGGATAAACCAAGCGACAAAGGACTTCCGCCGATCCAACCGTTTATAATCGTATGGAGGCCGAACCAAGACTCCGGCCACTCGATCCATCGCACAAATGATTCTGGGCCATATTGATACAAAGTTCGAAATGAAATTGATGTCCACTCGCCATGTCGCAGGAATCCAAGGGCTTGGAAAGTAAGTACGCCGAGGCCAGCGACTATTCCCACGACCATTGTTGCAATACCAGCCAAAAGAATTAG